>Ga0265797_10000760_pt1 | contig 58875 bp, 46 predicted proteins | sample P2T30metagenome_FD_192433 | JGI IMG/M metagenome (GOLD analysis project Ga0265797, IMG submission 192433) | Plant litter microbial communities from East Loma Ridge, Irvine, California - P2 T30 | ecosystem: Environmental > Terrestrial > Plant litter > Unclassified | place: USA: California... | reverse complement strand
AAACCGGGAGCAGCTTATCTAAATATTTATTGTGGACACGTTTACGCCAGGCAGTGTACATTACGCTTTCTGACAGGAACAGAAGCCTTAGCGATATTGCTTATGACACTGGCTTTTACGATCTCCCGCAATTTAACAAGTACATGTACGAAATGTTTGGGATGCCCCCAAAAGCGCTAAAATATAGCACTGATCTTATTCAGGTGTATTAACCCTACCCTATTCGCTTATCGTAACGAAGCCTATAAAGGCACCGGGTGCCTTCATTTGTAGGTATCTTTATTCTTACTCCCGCTTTATAAATGGCATAAGGTTCCACTGCCTGTACTCCCTTATTTATTACGATTTATAATAAATCCGGCTGTTACTAAGCTGTAGTGCTATCAGCACAATAGTGATTTGATACAAGTTTGGCAATGCGGTTCTGTGCAACTTTGTAATATCATTTTAAACAATTAAAAAATAATATTATGAAAGCAATAGTGTATAAAGAATTTGGTACCGAAGATGTTTTACAAATTGTAGAACAACCAAGGCCTACTATTAAAACAGATGAGGTATTAGTAAATGTAAAAGCATTTTCTATCAATCCAATGGACTGGAAAATCCGCAAAGGGGAAATGAAATTAATGTCCGGTTCTAAATTTCCAAAGCTCACGGGAGTTGATTTCGCCGGCATTATTGAAGATACAGGGGCTTCAGTGAGTGGTTTCAAAACCGGCGATGAAGTTTTTGGGGTGGTAAAAAACATGATGAAAGAAGGTGCATCAGCCGAATATGTTGCCATACCATCCTCGATAATATGGAAAAAGCCTGCCAATATCAGCTTTGCCCAGGCAGCCTCTATTACGGCGGTTGGTACTGCGGCTGTTACTGCCTTCGAAAAAATGGGCGAAATTAACCCACAAACAAATATTTTAGTAAATGGGGCTACCGGAGGTTTTGGTATGTTCTTACTTCAGTTATTAAAAAAAACGGGCGCAAATGTAACAGCAGTTACAAGCAGTAAGGGAATAGAATCCGCAGAAAAATGGGGAGCAAATTCCGTGATAGATTATACAAAACAAAATGTGCTTACCCATAAAGCTACCTACGATGTTGTTGTAGATCTATCAGGAAAAATGGGGTATAAAGAGGCAAAACAAATCATGAAACCCAAAGCTCTTTTCCTAAATCCGGTACCAAAGCCATTTGAAATTCCCATATCGCTTTTTAAAAATCTTTTTACCGGCAAAAAGCACGTTGTTATACTATCCAGCCCATCTGCTAAATATACTGATGTCCTGCTAAGTGCATTAAGTAAGGGATTAGAGATTGAGGTTAATAAAGTTTTTCCTTTTACACAGTATAAAGAAGCTTACCAATATGCCCAACGAGGCGGTTACATTGGCAAAGTTGTAGTAGAGATAAATTAACACCTATCAAAACAAGCTTTTATATAGCCATTGGCTATTGTAATTGAACTTAAACAATATTAATAACCAGAAAATGGTAAGAAAAATAGATAATTCCATAAAATATGGTAAGCGGCATGGCGGCTTCGGACTACAAATTTTATATCCGGGGCTTATAAAGCCCCAATTAAACGATACCGGCCTTTACACTATAGGAAGGATTGACCATGCGCGGATAACACCGGGAACACTTATCCCGATGCACCCGCACAGGGACGATGAAATTCTTACTTATTTAAGAAGCGGCATGGTGAAGCATCATGACTCTGAAGGATATTCGGATATTATTTCCAATCAAAAACTAATGATGATGAACGCAGGGTCAGGCTATTTTCATGAGGAAAAGGTTGTAGAAGAAGGCGGTGTTTTAGAAGGGGTGCAAATTTTTATAAGGCCCGAAACCGGTGGCCTCCCCCCACAGGTTCAATTTTACGAACTGCCTGAAATTTACAGTATGAACCGTTGGCGAAAAATAGCCGGCAAAGGAAGTGACTATCCGCTACAAATAAGGAGCAATACCTGGCTAATGGATTTACGAATGGAAAAGGGTAAAGAAATCGCTCTGCCTAAAGCGCCATCTCAAAATAGTGCTTTTCTTTTTTACGTCCTTGAGGGAAAGATAAACGTGAGTGAGACAATGGCGCTTGCCGCTGGAGAAAGTGCATTGATCGAGAATGAAAACATAACATTTCGTGCACTGGAAACAAGTGATATCGTATTGTTTATCACTCAAAAGGATGCCGTCTATTTTGACGAAGGAATGTATAGTGGCAACTTACAATAATTCGCAACGATCATACTATCGAAACAGTGATTTGATACAAGTTTTTGACCGGTGATTGGGCAACTTTGTATCGTAATCAAACAACAATAATAAAACATTATAAAATGACAACAAATAACGAAACCAGAAACATCAAAAAGTATCCTGAAACTACTGTGACTGTTAACATCAATTCGCCAATCGATAAAGCATTTAATTATATCGCTCCCATCAACTTAATGCACATCCTTCGCGGTAACACTATGATTCCGGCAATAGTTGATACCAGTGTAAAGCAGGGGTGGAATAAAGCAGGCCTGCAAAGAACTGTTTATTTCGCCGATGGATCAACTTCCCGGGAAAGCCTTCTCACAGTAAACGCACCAAGCTCATTTTCATACGAAAACAAGCATTTTACTTCTAAAGGCCTGTCAGCACTGCTTAAAAGGCTTGAAGGCGAATGGCTGTTTACAGACATGGGAAACCATCGGACAAAAATTGAGTGGACTTACAGGGCCATTCCGACTAATTTCTTCTCAAGGATTATCGTAAAACTGGTGCTTATGAAAGCGGTGAAGTCTATGCTTGTAACATCGTTTAGATTCCATTCTTTATGATGTATGTTATAACAATACAATTTTTTATTTTCAGATATATAAAGGCTATGTCTTTCTGTAAGCCAGTAATCAAGGTATGCCTTGCTGTTAAGCGATTCGGTGCTGTAATATATTAGGATAGCGGCGTTGTAGTTGTTGTAGTTAAACACTTTTAGGCACCCATAATTTCTTTCAATAGCCGATTTTACGTAGGGAATGCCCGTAACTAGCCGGCTTAGTATAATAGGAATTAATTTATTAGCTTCTACAGAAAGCATATATATACCTGGGCGTCCATCCTGAGTAACGTAAGTACGCAGGTTGACTTCCTCAAAGTTTGAAACGTAGGGTAATGAAGGTAAATGCCTTCCGCGCAGGTTTTCGACATTAAAAGAGAGCCATGATATCCATGCATGACCGTCGATAATATCTGGTTCCAGTCCTTCCGGAAGCAGGTCGGCAATATATTCTACAGGAATTTTCCAGTGTAACATAAGCACGTTATGCCACTCCTGGTATGCTTTCCATTCGCCTTTTGGCAATGGGTATTGCCTATTGTAAGTTTGAGATAATATTTTGTTTGCTATGTGCATTACGTAAGGTATTTTGTAGCTATGCTAAAACTTTATCGGTTTAGCCTGAACAATAAATATACCTTGTTACTCTTAATTACCTTTTACATGGTTTTTAGTAAACGTTACACAATATGTTAAGAAATATAAATGGGATGCTGTTTACCTATACCATCTGGAAAAATCCAACATTGCTTCTTTATACTTTAACCGGACTTTTTATCTCATTTATATAAATAACAAATTCTTTAGCACGCGCAGCCGCCGTGTGCAGTTGCAGCACTTTTTTTCGAGCCGCTAAACCGATAGCTTCTCGCTGCTGATCGTCAAAATTTAGATATTTCTGAACATCATCGCTTGTTCGGGCAATCAGCACTTCAGTACCTTCCTCAAAAAGTGAGGTAAGCCCATCCCAATAATCGGAAATAATAGGTACCCCGCATGCCGCAGCCTCAAACAACCTTACGCTGGGCGAATATCCGGCTGTAATCATATCAGCACGGGTTACATTGAGTGTAAATTTTTGGGTATTATAAAAGTCGCGGTGTAGAGCTGGAGGAAGATGTTCAATACGTTGCACATTTTGTGGCCAGTTAATATCGTTTGGATATTGAGGGCCTGCTACAACAAATTTGCCATTAGGTACAGCTGTGGCAGTATCGCATAAAAAGGTATCTACCGTTGGCTGCCGGTCAGTACTAAACGTGCCAAGATAACCAAGTTCCCAAATCTTACTTTTTTGCTCCGGATAATAATGGTCCGGGTCTACAGAACAATATAGGGCCCTGGCGGCTGGCGACCCATAATGCTGCATTAAATGTTGTAATACGGGGCCGCCTGTAAACGAAAAGTAAACGTCATATTTAGTTATTAAATCAGGCGTTATATATTCGTAATCATTCCTCTCTAGTTTTGCAAGGGTAACAGGTGTATCAATATCATAAAAAGCTTTTATCCCATGCGCAGTTTTTATTACCCACTCGCCTACCTCTACCCCCTGCTGAACGTATGAGCCAACAATAACAACATCTGCTTTAACTACTTCCGAATTATAATCCTGCCAAAGTTCTTCGTTAGTTTTATAAAGGCCAAGTCGGCAAAAATCAGGCTGTGGTAAATCACGGTGTGGCGCATACCAGGGCACATCTTTTTCGAGGAAAAGAATATCGTGACCCAATTTAGACAGTTCTTTAACCAAACCCCTGTAGGTAGTTGCATGACCGTTTCCCCAGGATGATGTGATGGATAACCCTATGATAACAATTTTCATATCTACAGTATATTAGGTTGACGCTCGGTAAGTGTTAGTGTAAATACCTCCTGGAGTAATTGTGCCCTATGGTTATAAGTATGGGCAGATACAACTTTATTATAAGCTGCCCTGCCAATTGCTACAGCCTTCTCTGGTGTAAGGTGTTGCAATATCTCTACAACCTCATCGCCATTATTTGCTACTAATATTTCTGTTCCCGGCTCAAAAAAGTAGTCGATACCTTCCCAGTAGTCTGTTATAATACAAGCGCCGGCACCCGCAGCTTCAAAAACCCTGGTAGCAGGCGAAAAACCATACTTTGCCATACTATCGCGGCTTATGTTAAGTACGGCCATAGGGCTTACATTAAAGGCATTATGCTGTTCGGTATAAACATGCCCTATATAATTTACATTATCCGGCAGTGGCTTATCTGCCCAGCCACTACCGCCAAGTATAAATTTAGCTTGTGGTAATGCTGTAGCAGGTTTAAAAAAGAACTCTTCTACCCTGGCTTCCCTGTCCGGAAGGCGATTACCTAAAAAAGCTAACGTGCCTGTAAAACGGTCTTCGGGTAGCACAGCATAGTGCGTATCAGAATCAAGCGCATTATAAATGGGTATGCATTTTTTTGCGTTATTTCTTTTATAAGCATCAATAACAGGTTGGCCACCACCATAGGTTAGTATGTAGTCGTATAACGGTAGCACCTCATGAAACGGATCATCAGGGTTATTCTCTATCCTGTCGAGCGTTGCAGGAGCATCTACATCCCAAAAAATAATAAGGTTATCATCGGTTTTAAGGTTAGTAATCTCTCTCTCTAAAAAATCATCATAAGCGCCCACACCACTTGCTTTAATGATAACATCTGCCAGTGCTGCCTCGTTTAGTAATTTTAAAATTTCGGCCTCATTGCTTTGATATACAACAACGTTGCAATAATCAGGATCTTCAATATCCCGATGTTGCTGTCTTTCATAAATATCAGGTTCATAAAAAGTTATGGTATGGCCCAATGCATAAAGAGCTTTAACTATACCCCTATAATAAGTGGCGGCCCCGTTCCAATAAGCAGAGACAATACTCGACCCAAAAAATGCTATGTTAAGTCCGCTTTTCATATTCTGTGATTTTAGTTAGTAACGGATAAATCAGAGTATCATCTAAACCAAGTTGTGCAAATATATTTTCTAATTCATTTACCCTATGGGCACAGGTATGGTTTTTTAATATAGTCTGCCTAGCTCTTTCAGAAATTTTATGGGCAAATTCTTTATCTTTAAGTATTCTTTGCAACTGTAACTTCATTTCTGTACAATTATTCGCTACCAAAAAGTCATTACCGGGTGTAAACAAGTGTTCAGCATCACGCCAGGGCGATGATATTAAAGGTATACCGCATGCCATTGCTTCAAAAGGCCGTATAGTAGGGATACCCGGAAGCCACTTTACATATGGCCCCCTCATAACATGTACGGTTACTTTATATTTAGCAAATACTTCCGGAACCTTATAATTTGGTAGCCAGCCTCCGTACTCTATACCCGCTTCTTTTAACGCCGCCAGTGCATGATCCGGATACCGCACTCCATAAACCTTTGCTTTAAGCTTTAATTCTTTCACTGGCTTAATTAAAAATTCCATCAATTCTTCTTTACGCTCATTATCGCCCCAGTTACCTATCCATACCAGGTCTCCTTCTTTTTCAACCTTAGCATTCGGCTTAAAAAGGTCTGTATCTGCAGCCTCGTGCCACGTCCAGACATTAACAAACCAATTGTTTTTTATGTAGATGTTCTTAAGCACATTACCAAAAACAAGCGCACCGTCATAATTACTAAAATCATACTGTGCCATACTTTCCGGCTCTGATACCGCCCTGTGGTGTGTATCATGAAATAATAATTTGTAACCATATTGTGCTTTTAGATCTCCAATATTTGCTACAACTTCATGTTTGTTCCATTCATGCACAATTACTAAATCGGCATCTTCAAGCATTTCGTCATAGTCGGGTATTGCAGCATCGTAAAATTTAGCTTTCAGTAGCGGATAATACTCTTGGTATTCTCCAGCTTTTTCACGTCCGTTATCCTGAATAAGATTACAAAGACTCCAGCCATCTTTAGGCTCATACACTGAAACATCATGACCGCGTACTATCAATTCGCCGGCAATTCCGCGCAAAAAGTGTGCATTACCATGATTCCAGTCCGAAGCCAGTGAATGATAAAACATTACTATTTTCATATTATCTTATTTAGTTATTGTAAAAGGCTCTTATATAAATTAAAGTATTCTGCAGCCATACGTTTTGCAGTAAACTCTCTGGCCCGCTTTTGCGCTTTTAAAGCCATGTCCTGCCGCAGGGTGGCATTATCTGTTAATCGTGTTATAGCATTCTTAGCAGCACCGCTATCAACAGGGTTGAAATATAGAGCAGCATCACCCCATATTTCGCGCAGCGTAGGTATATCAGATAATACAAGCGCGCAAGATGCCTTCGCCGCCTCTAATATTGCTAACCCAAAGGGTTCGTATTTGGCTGGCATTACAAATATTGCTGCCTTTTGCATATACCCGTATAACTTTGCGGGATTAAGCTGGCCTAAAAATTTGACGTTGTCAAGTGTCGGTTCTACACCTGTATCCGGATGTTTGTTGTTACCTGCCACATAAACCAGCCAGGGAAGCTTTTGTGCAACATCACATAAAAACTTAATGTTTTTACCCTCATCCCAAACGCGGCCTGCAGTTATTATAAAAGATTGCTTGTTATTATAATTAACGGTATCCAGATCACGGCCGTTATAAATTACTGCTGAATTATCAAACTTGCCAAAAACTGACTCAGCCTGCTCTAACATTCCTGCTGACGGAGCCACCACTATATCTGATGCTTTTATAGCATTTTTGAGAGTTTTTGTATACCAATCCCATTCTTGAGGAGGCCTTTCGCCTTTTAAAGCCTGCCACCATGTTTGCACGCACGAGTGGTACACTGTAACTACCGGGCAATTCCAATTATTAGCCGTTTGTCCAAAATTATTAAAGTGCAATAAGTGCGGCTGTATATTTTTATGTGCTGACTGCACCCACTGTTTGGCCTTTAATACGTCCTGTTCGGCATCCTGCATCCATTCCAACTTGTAATTGCTTTCGTATAATACAATATTGCTAACATCTTTTAACTCCAGGTTTTGCTGCTTGCTGACTAGAGCCCCCATTGTCATTAAATATACCGTAACGCCATACGGCTCCAAAGCTTTGCATAGATCTATAGTATAGGTCCAAACTCCGCCAACTGTATCAGCCGTCATTAGTATTTTAATGTTATCTGCCATATATACTATCTATTACCTCGGCTGTTTTTATATATTCGTCAGCAGTTATAGAATCAAATCCTGAACCCTTCAGTATATTTTCTGCCCATACCACGCCGGCACGTCCGCCCCAATTGTCTTCTCCCTGGTAAAGCACTTCTGTTTTTGTACCATAATACCTTTCTGCAACAAAATCGTAAAAAGATCCATTTATGTTTTTAAACGAAGCCCCGCCGGTGGTTCCAAAAAATGTAGCCTCGATTACCGCATCCCGTCCGGCAGAAACATTCCATGAACACTCAAGGTTAATAGCAGCCCCATCTGTAGTAAACATCGAAACCTTAGCAAAATCTTCCACCTTTACTTCGCCGGGTAAAAGTTTTTCACCATTTGCAAACAAATGGCTTTGCACATTACTTACCTCAGGAAAGCCAAGGCAGCAAAGTGCCATATCTATAAGGTGCACGCCTAAATCCATAACACAGCCGCCACCCGATTGTTTTATATCATAAAACCACGCCTTATCTGGGCCGTAAGCATTATGAAAGGTTAAGTTAATAGCATATATTTTTCCAATATCGCCATTAAGTATTGTATTATATAAGGCTGAAAAGGCCTTTGTGTAACGATACGAAAGATCTACAGCTAATAATTTATCAGATGTGCGCGAAGCAGCAACAACATTTTTAACCTCTATAGCGGTGCGGCCTAAAGGTTTCTGACAGAAAACAGCTTTTCCTGCATTAAGTGCCTCCATGCTTTGCCCTGCATGCATTGCGCTTGGTGTGGCTATAACAATCCCGTCGATATCAGGATTGGTATATACATCTTCAACACTATCGGTAAGTGTAGTGCCTGGTGAAGTTTTAAGAGCTTCATTTGCGCATTCTGCATTAGGCTCTGCTATGATACCAGCTTCTGCATTGCCCGAATTTATGAGCGCCTGCATCCTGTTTCGGCCTATCCATCCTACTCCTATAAAGCCCAACGAAAGCACTTTTTTATCTGTCTCTATACCTTTCATATCATTCATTTATAATTAGCGCTTTTATAAAGCCCTCTGGCCTGCTCTTTAGATAGTCTAAAGCCTTGCCCGTTTCTTCAAGCGAAAAGTTATGGGTAAACATTGGGAACGGATTCATTTTACCTGTTTGTATTGCAGTAATAGCATTACGTATCCCTTTTATGTATTGCTTAGTGTCACGCTCATGTGCGTTAATCATATCTATGCCTCTCCAGTTAAGTAACTGCATGTTTACCTGGCGCATACCATCCTGATGAAATCCTGCCACTATAAGCTTTCCTCTTTCGGCCGTTAATTCGATAGATAAATTAAGGGGCCATTCTTTTCCGGTAACTTCTATTACCCTATCGCAAAACCGGCCATTAGTAAGTGTCTTAACCGTATCTATAATTTTATAGTGGTCGTCCATAAGCACAATGTGGTCTGCACCATACTCTTTGGCTGTAACTAATGAAAATTCCCTTTGCGAAACCGCTATAACGAAAGCGCCAGCCGACTTTGCCAATTGAATAAGCAATGCACCTAAAAAGCCTGCACCAACTATCGCAACAGTATGGCCTCTTTTTATATCGCTTCGCTCAAAAATATTCATGGCACAACCTAGAGGCTCTCCTGGGAATGGTTTACCTTCTAGGAACTTAGGAAGTACTACAACATCGTCCGCCTTTGCAATGTCGTATTCGGCATAAGCATTGTACGAAAGGCATGCAACCCTGTCGCCCACGTTCAACCCCGCAACTCCGGGGCCTAATGCATCAATAATGCCCCAGCCTTCATGTCCTGGATTCCCTGCCGTAATAGGATAATTAAACCAGTCTCTACCCTCCCAAACAGGTATGTTTGAGGCACAAACTCCTGAACCCTCAAGCTTTATGCGTACTTCATCCTTGCCGGGCTCCGGTAGCGGAACATCCTGCACTTCAACTTTTCCGGCAGCAGTAATCAATGCCGATCGCATTGTTGTAACCGCCGCATCGCTAAGTCTTTCTTTATTTGCTATTGTTTTCGTTTCTGTCATACTGCAATTACTTTAGATGATGCGTTTTTTGTTGCTCCAATACCTCTTGTTTCAGAAAGCCATTTTGTAAGGGCTTCTACTCCTTCGCTTACCGAATATTTAGGTTTCCACCCCGTAGCTTGTTGAAAGGCTGCCGTATCTGAAACGTAGTACTGCTGATCGCCGGTGCGCCAGCCCTCAAACGAAAAATCTATTGCTTTGCCGGTTTTTTCGCTCATTAAGTTAAGTATCTCTATTAAGCTAACTGTATTTTTTGGACCGCCCCCAATATTAAAGGCGGTACCGGAAATCTTGTCGATATTTTTTTGTGCTAATAGAAACGCGTCTACCAAATCGTTTACAAAAAGAACGTCGCGCACCTGCTTACCATCGCCATAAATTACTATAGTCTTATCCTCGAGCGCCCGTATAAGAAAATGGGCTACCCAACCCTGGTCTTCATTACCAAACTGATGCGGACCATAAATGCAGCTCATCCTGAACACCGTAGTTTTAAGGCCGTAAGATCCTGAATAATCCAAAACATATTGGTCTGCAGAGCCTTTGCTGCATCCGTAAGGACTCTTGAAATCAAGCGGGCGAACCTCATTAATTCCGTTCTTCCTAAAATAATCATCTTCAGGAAAATAGCGGGTTTCATCGGTCTGAAGTCCGAGGTCTAATAAGTCTCCGTATACTTTATTAGTCGATGTAAACACTAAAGGTGGTTTATGAGGCGATTTCCTGATAGCTTCGAGCAAATTGAACGTGCCTTGTATATTAACCTCGAAGTCATGAACGGGATTAGTTAATGATGATGTGACCGCTACCTGTGCCGAAAAATGGAATACCTGCTCTGCATTTTTCACACTTTCCTCTAAAATATTTTTTTCACGTACATCTGCAATTTGTACAATTAGCATGTCGCCAAATTGGCTTTTAAGCCATTGTAAATTCTGCTCTACACCCGCCCGCGATAAGTTATCATATATCATAACTTTTTTACCTTCGCTAAGCAGCCTTGCGGCCAGGTTAGTGCCTATAAAACCGGCACCACCTGTAATAAGCACATAACGCTCGTTAGATTTTATTTTATAGTGCTTGGTTATGTAACTGTGCGACCCGGAATTGTCAACTCCTTTTGCCGCTAATAGCTTATACAATAGTTTTTCTGTTCCATCTGCCTTTTTCATTCCAAAATGGTACTCTCGATCATCCAAGTGAAAACCACCTACGGTTGCATAAGCAGCATCAAGATCGTTAAGGCCGTACCAGTATATCCTGTCAGCATTGGTATTTAAGACTTTTTTAAACTCTTCCCACTGCTTAACCTCATCATTTTGCCATGTTGAGAACCCGGCTTCCGATATCCAAATTTCTTTGTCAAGTCCATTTCTGTCGAGTACTTCGCGGATTGCCGTAAGCTTTTGCTCCCACGAAGTCCATTGCTGATCGAAAACTTCAGGGAAACCATGTATGCCAACCGCATCAATATAAGCAAGAAGCCCTCTATCTGCCATGGTCTGCAACCAGTTAGGGTCTATCGGGCTCATACCTCCCAGCACGGTCTTTTTGCCTCTGTGTTTTGCCCAGTATGCTGCGTTGCCAATCATTTCTGCAAACTTGTTCCAGGAATAATCCATCGTAAAATCATATTCGATGATGTTATTTGGTTCATTCCAAAGTTCTACCCAGTCAAAATAAGCACCGTATCGGGTAATCATCACATCAATAAAGTCAGCATATGCTTTAAGGTTTTTCGGCGGAGCAGAAACCTTTTCTGTTTCACCTATAGATGGTGGGGTATACAAAAAGCACGGGAGAATTTCGAAGTGCTTTGCAAGCTCAGGAAAAAGCCAGTCATACCATTCATCACTGTTATCCCTATGCCAGTCGGCCCAGGATACGCCAGTTCTTAAACGTGTTATGCCAATTTTGTTTAAATCTCTAATGGCCTGCTCAACCTCTTTATATTGGCCCGGACGGAACCACTCAACAATTCCTATTCCGGCTGTATTTTTATCTTTCATTACCTAACAATTAAACGGTTAACCCTCTTGAGGCTAATTCTTCTGTTGCTTTATTTACACTGTCTACAGCAATCTGATCTTCAAGCCATAGCGCAAGTTCAGCAAGCCCTTCTTCAAAATCTATCTGAGGTTCAAAGCCTAATAAAGTCCTGGCTTTAGTAAGGTCGGCAAAGCAATGGCGAATATCTCCCACACGGTATTTACCATTCATTTCAGGCGCAATATCCTTACCCATAACACCCGCTATTTTTTGGGCAATTTCCTGAATGGTATATTGATTGCCACTACCCACATTAATAACTTCTCCGTTAGCTTCGCTTGACTCAAGCGCAAGTCGGCAAGCGCGTGTTACATCTTTAACATGCACAAAGTCACGCTTTTGCAGGCCATCTTCAAAAACCATTGGCGGATTATTGTTAAGCAATCGTGACGAAAATATTGCAAGTACACCTGTGTAAGGATTAGACAATGCCTGACGGGTACCATAAACATTAAAAAAACGTAGTGCCGTTGCAGGAATATTATAAGCCTTACCCGCTACCAGGCAAAGGCGCTCCTGATCGTATTTTGATAGCGCATAGACTGATGACAGGTTGGGCTTTTTATATTCGGGCGTAGGTATAGGTGTAAAATCATATCCGGAGGCATCATAAATATTCCACTTTTGTTGACGAAGATCTTCTAGCTTACGGTCGCATTCATGAATAAAATTGCCGGCCGCATTTTTATAAAGTCCTTCTCCATATATACTCATGCTCGACGCGACTACCAGTTTTTTTACCGGATTGTCTATTAATGCTTCAAGTAGTACGGCTGTACCTACATTATTAACATCTGTATACTCTTCTATCTGATACATGCTTTGGCCTACGCCTACTAATGCTGCAAAGTGAAAAACCGCATCTACGCCATCTAAGACATGTATTACCGTTGTTTTATCACGTACATCTCCTATTATAAGCTCTACATCCGGGTGTAGATAATCGGGCCGTTCTGCATTAGGACCATGCACCTGCTCATTAAGGTTATCTAAAGCACGAACTTCATATCCGTTATTAATGAGTTCATCTGCCAGGTGCGAGCCTATAAAGCCGGCCCCACCTGTAATTAATACCTTTTTAATCATAATATGTCCTTTTAAGTGTATCAAAATTCCTGTCCTGATGGCCGGGTTATAATAGTGTTAATCGTTTTTCCGGGCGGCTGGCTTATTATATAAAACACATCGTCTGCTATATCTTTTGCGTGCAGGCTTCCGGTATGTTGCATCATTGAATCTTTATCGGCACGGTCTTTAAAAAAGTGGGTATTAGTAATTCCCGCCTGCACCGTACTTACGGCAATATTTGGCATAGTTTCCATCCTTAATGTTTCGGCTATACTATTAATGGCAGCTTTAGAGGCAGTATATACCCCACCGTAGGCGTAAGGTTTATTTGCTGCAACCGACGAAATAAAAACAACATTCCCATTTAGCTTTTGTTGCATTGCAGGAACAAATGCCCTTATACATCTCAGCTGTCCCATAATGTTTAAGTCCAATAAATCCTTCCATTTTTCAGGATCACCCTCCGTAAGGCGTTCATGGATACCTTTACCTGCAGATAACACCAGTACATTAGGCAGGTTTGGCAGCATGTCTGCAAAAAGCTTATCCACATCTTCACCCTTAGTAACATCGCAGTATTTATAGGTGATGTGTGGAATAATTTTTGACGGTGGTACTACATCTGCAATTGTAACTTCTATACCATTTGCCGCTAATTTCTCAGCAATGGCAAATCCTATCCCGCTGCTCCCGCCCGTAATAAGGGCTAACCTGTTTTGTAAAGGATAAGTCATGCAAAAAGCGATTTATAAGCCTTCTTTTACAAATTTATATGATGTAGAAGATGTTCGTTTTACATTATTTTTCGAGGATTTTGTATAATTTCTTAATAGATGTATTTATTATTCATAAAATAAAGGATACGGCGAAGAATTCTAATAGTGTATCTATCCTTGCACTAGTACAGGCCTTTCGGATGTATATCAGGATAAATATTACATTGGTGTATAAGGGAGGTATTATAGGTCAGCACTATCAATACCTTGGTTATGCAACCGGTATATTTGTCCTTCAAAATTATTTTTAACAGGCGGGGTTTTAAAACCTTTTCTTCTATGTAATACCAAGAGCTTTAATTTGGTATTTTATCCATCATTCCGGTATAATGCCTAATCAATTTGATGCTTTTATTGTGGATAACTTCGTACAGTTGTGGATAAATATTAGACTGCAAATAATTCATTTTGAAGTAGATTTACTTAAAATATTAAACTTATTAAAACAACACTTAAAACATATACTTGACCAATGTGTTAAAGCTCCATTTCGAGGAATATACCAGTACAAAAGAAGACTTTAAGCATGGCTATAAACCTCTTCCTTTTGACCTTTAACAGTCATTAGATGAACACACGAAAAGCTTTAGACGAGGATGCTAAATTTTTAATTAAAGCCTCTTAAAATATATCTAATACCGAGAATACTTCTCATTGTATTGGGTATAACACAAAAATAAATAGAAAAAATCATGATAAAAATTATAACAACAGCTATACTATTCACATTTTTACAAACCGTAAATGCTCAAAATGGTTTTAAGCCCATTTTTGATGGAAAAACTACAACAGGCTGGCATACTTATGGAAAAACTTCGGCTAGTGCGGGCTGGAAGGTAGAAGACGGCGTGCTGCGCTTTGATCCCGACGTCGCTAAAAATGGCCAGGGAGGCGATTTAGTAACCGATGCAGAATATGAAAACTTTCATTTAAAATTAGATTGGAAAGTAGCTGCAAATGCAAATAGTGGAATCATTTTTTACGTGAACGAAAATCTAAAGAAATATAAAAACACTTACGAAACGGGTTTTGAAATGCAGGTTTTAGACAATGAGGGTCATCCTGATGGAAAAATAACTAAACATCGAGCAGGAGATTTGTATGATTTAATTCAGAGCAAGTCAGAGCCGGTTAAGCCTGTTGGCGAATGGAATACGGCTGAAGTTATTTGTAAAAATGGAAAACTTACTTTTATTTTAAACGGCGTTGTTATTGTTGAAACCGTACTTTGGGACAATAACTTTAAAGCACTCGTTGCAGGAAGTAAATTTGCTTCCTGGCCAGATTTTGGAACTTTCAAAAAAGGTCATATTGCTTTACAGGATCACGGTAATAGTGTATGGTACCGCAACATTTCCATTAAATAATTAAATACTAATTGCCGAGGCACAATCGTCGCACAACACTTTGAAAATAAAATATGGTTATTGACGGGAAGTTTTGGCAATAAAGTTACATTCCCTCTTTCTCAGCCAATCCTTAAAAAGCCCCTGATCTTTCAAAGGTTTTTTGTGTTTTAGAATTGCTTGTAACAAAAGTTGTTACAATAACTGTAATTTACCTTACGGTTATTTTAATTGTTTCCTCTTTTATATTTTCAGAATTAGCCGAGAGAATAATTTGGTTACCGCTACCGTCTACCTCTATAATTATTTGCGCAAAGCCATTGAATAATTTGCGATGCCATTGCTCTGACGGGGTTATAATTTGTATTAAACCGGGGTTTGTATTAATAACATCCCAATCTTTAACTTTGTGTATTGGCGTAGCGATAATGTGTATTGTATTCTTGCCATTTTTTATTAAACCAGATGGTATGCTATATTTTTGATCATCATTTACATCTGCGTTAACCTGAATGCCATTGATAAATACTACAGCCTCCACCCCTGTTTTTTGATAAAAGAAACTAACGATATCCTCGTTACTTAATTCTTCTATAATAAAATCACCTTTGTAAACGTAAGCAGGTGCCAGATTTTTATAGTCCCTGTTTTTAAAAGCTTCTTTCCAGTTGCTTTCAGAATATCGTGGCAGTTGCTTAGGCAAAGTACTATTTTGCAAAACCTGCTCTTGTAAATTGTCTATCGATATAAGTTTAGTGGTTTCAATAAACTTATCTTTTTCTAATGATGTGGGGTTACCATTACCTACACCAATAATACGGCCCCCGCCTTTTAAGCTAAAAGTAATTTCATTATCAGCCGTGGGCACATGTAATCCGTTTTTATCTGTAACTTCGACAGTAACTATAGCGGCATCGCCTGCTTTAGAAAGCGCATTTTTATGCGGCGTAAGCTTTATTTTTGCCGGCTTACCTGTTGTGGACTGCGTTTTAATTAGTTGCTTTTTTCCATCCTTGTATCCAATGGCTTCTAACTTTCCCGCCGCATATTTAACCTTCCATTCTAAGTGACCATAACGTTCCATTTTCTTTTTTCCGAAACTCTTTTTATTCAAAAAAAGTTCAACCTCATCGCAATTAGAATATACCCATACGTCTATTTCCTTTCCTTCCATACCCTCCCAATTCCAGTGTGGTAATAGGTGTAGTACGGGTTCTTTTTCCCACCACGATTTTAAATAATACACATTATCTTTAGGAAAACCGCAAATATCCATCATACCAAAATAAGATGTTACCGAAGGCCAGCCATAAGGTGTGGGCTCGCCTCTGTAATCAAACCCTGTCCATATAAACATCCCGGCAAGATATGGGCGGGCAGCATAAAACTTCCACCCCTCTTCGATACTATAAAAACTGGGGCGCGGCTTTTTATCATAGGCGCTTTGGTAATGTTTAGCATCATCAGTAAAATAAATGCCTCGAGTTGCAAACGTAGATCCCTCTTCAGTACCCATCCCAGGCTGTTGTTTAAATTCGCTGCGGTGCGCATCTATATCGCCATTGCCCATATAATTATACCCCATAACATCTACTACAGATGATATTCCGCTTTTAAAACCACTGCTTATACCCACGGTTACAGGCCTTGTAGAATCTATACTTTTTGCATATTCCTGCATAGTTTTTGTTATTCGCTCTCCGGTAATGTTGCCTTCTATCGCCCACTCTTCGTTACCAACCGACCAGCAAATAATACTGGGATGATTGCGATCGCGTTCTATCATGTGATTTACATCATCAAGATGAAAATTAATGCCCATCAGCCGGGTTTCGTTTATAACTAGCATCCCAAGTTTATCACAGGCATCTAAAAGTTCTGGTGTAGGCGGATGGTGCGAGCAGCGGTAGGCATTGCAGCCCATCTCTTTTAATTTTTTAATTCGGAAATACTGTAATTCGTCTGGCATAGCGGTTCCCACACCTGCATGATCCTGATGATTGTTAGTACCCTGTAGTTTTAGATGCTTATCGTTAAGAAAAAAGCCTTGCTCTGCGTCAAATAGAATGGTTCGAATACCGAAAGAAGTTTGGTAACTATCGATTGATTTACCATCTCGTTTTATTTGTGTAACTAGAGTGTATAAATTCGGAGTGTCAATATCCCAAAGTGCAGGTTTGGATACAGTAAGTTGAGATCTTACTGATGTGGTATTATAGAAAGCCGGAGCTTTACAAGTTTGATTGACCGAGGCTACCTGTTTGCCAGCCGGATCTAAAATGGTTTGTACAACCTGAAGATCGCCTTTGTAATTTCCATGGTTTTTTATATAGGCTTCGGCGGTTATTAGCGCCAATCCATCTTTAACATCTGATGTTACATACGTGCCATTTGTAGCTACGTGCAAGTGGTTTGTTTTTTGCAGGTACACATGCCTGTAAATACCCGCACCTTCATAAAACCAGCCTTCTTCCATAGACGCATCTACACGTACGGCAATAGTATTCTCTCCCCCATAATTTACGTAGTCAGATATGTCATACTCAAAACTATTGTACCCACTTTCTTCAGTGCCTAAAAAATGCCCGTTAAACCAAACTTTCGAGTTCCTGTAAACACCATCAAATTTAAGCGAGAGTACCTTACCCAAGTCACTTTCAGCTATATTTATAACTTTTCTGTACCAGCCAATACTTTTGTCTGCGAAACCTTTACCCACCGCTTTAAAGCCGTGGCTGTAACTACCCTTCTCACTAAACGGTTGTTCTACCGCCCAGTCGTGTGGCAAATTAAGTAGCCTCCATGCGCGATCATCAAATATTTTCGCTGCTGGGCCATCGCCATTTCCGGCTTTGGCGAGATATGAAAAGTAAGCTGTGCCATGATTAAAATCTTTAGTCGCATCAAACGGATGGCCAAAGGCGAAATGCCAATTCGCATCAATTAAAATCTTCTCTCTTACGGGTTGCGCATATACTACACTACAGCACATTACAGATAATAAAAAAAACAACACACTAATTTGAGAAGAGTAAATTTTCATACTTATAGCTAATTACAACGTTTGAGTAAAATTATACCAATATTATTTACAGGTGTAATAGTAAATCGTCAGAGTACTGTAAAATATTTTAATATTTTGACAGAATAGTACTGCATCAAAGTTATTCTTTTACATAATTTTACTACTTAAACGTTTGCGATCATGAATTTACTCCAAAAAGTTATTTTACTTTTTATTATAGCAGTTTTACCACAAAATTACACAAGCCTAAATTCAGTAAATAAAGACTTTTATAGTGTTAAAGGTCGTACTGAAGTAACCGAAGATAAGAGTGTAGTGCTTATAGGGTCGGCCTCATCAGTAACGTTTGGTTGCAAAGCGGGCAAATGTACTATAAGCCTTAAAGCAGCAGATACTTACATCCATCATAATTATGTTGTTATCGAAATTGACGGTAAGTATTATAGCCGTAATAAAGTACAACCCCAGCTTACCACGATACCATTAGATGTACCTTCCGGAAATCATGTTATAACTGTATATAAAGCAACTGAAGCATCGAACGGAACTGTTGTATTTTTAGGTGCAGAAGGCAACCTTTTTAACGTGACACAAAAACCAAAAAAGAAAATCGAATTTATTGGCGACTCTATTACCTGCGGTATGGGTAACGACACTATAGCGATGCCATGCGGTACCGGTGAATGGTACGATCAGCACAACGCCTACTATTCCTACGCATCAATAGCGGCACGTGCGGTTGATGCCGATTTTGTGTTAAGTTCTGTTTCGGGCATTGGTATGTACCGCCACTGGAATGATGAACATGATAAAGAGGCTATAATGCCTGAAGTATACGAAAATTTGTATCTTAATAAAAACACCTCTAAACCATATGCATTTGGATATAATCAGGATGTTACGTGTATTGCACTGGGTACAAACGATTTTAGCGAGGGCGACGGCAAAAAAGCACGACTACCTTTTAATGAGGATAAATATGTTTCTAATTACATCTCTTTTATACAAACCGTATATAAACATGCTCCCAACACACGCATTATATTGCTGGACAGCCCAATGGTAACCGGAGATAAGGCGAAAATATTTATTAAATGCCTTAACAGAATTAAAGATTCTGTAAATAAAAATAAGGGCCACAAGCCCGTGAGCACCTTCAGTTTTAAAGCTGTAACACCGCACGGCTGCGGTTTTCACCCCGAGATTGAAGATGATAAACTTATGGCAGCACAACTTGTACCTTACCTAAAAACTGTATTAAATGAAAAAAAATAAAATTTACAGTTTTTTACTCTCGTTAATCGGATTTTCTGCATTTGCCAATGTCTCGCTTCCCTCCTTTTTCTCAGATAATATGGTATTGCAACGCAATGCAGATGTTAAGCTTTGGGGTTGGGGCAGCCCTAATGAAGAAATTATAATAACTACCGGATGGGATAATGCTACCTATACAGTAAAGCCGGATAATCATGCCAACTGGCATATAAACATAAAAACCCCGAAAGAAGGCGGACCTTATACCCTAAAATTTAAAGGTTATAATGAACTGGTTTTTAAAAATATAATGCTGGGCGAAGTATGGTTATGTTCAGGACAAAGCAATATGGAATGGACTCCAAGCTCGGGCATAGACAACGCCGAAGCAGAAATTGCTAAAGCTGACTATCCTAATATAAGATTTTTTACTGTGCCAAAATTAACAGCGCAAAGTCCGCAGATAAATTTACCCGGCAGCTGGCAGCAATGCACGCCCGAAACCATGAAGTATTTTAGTGCTATCGGGTATTTTTTCGCCCAGCATTTGCAGGAAGATTTAAAGGGCGTACCTATAGGTATCATCAATTCGAGTTGGGGTGGTACTCCTGCGGAGATATGGATGCCGGAAGATTACATAGCAAAAGACAGCCTGTTGGCATCAGCGGCAGCAAAATTAACAGCCTCTGAATGGGGCCCTCATAAACCGGGGCTTGCTTATAATGCAATGATACGCCCTTTTGCAGGTTTAAAGCTTGCAGGTGTTTTGTGGTATCAGGGTGAGAGTAACGTAGGTTCGGGCGTTTACGATAAAACACTTACCGGATTAATAAAGTCGTGGCGCGCTGCATGGGATGATGATTTTAATTTTTACTATGTACAAATTGCGCCATTTAATTATAAAGGAGGCACAACACAAGGCGTAAGCACGCGCAATGAACAACGCAAGGTTTTACAACTTGTGCCCAAAACCGGTATGGTGGTAATTAGCGATGTAGGCAATATAAACGATATTCATCCGCGCAACAAAAAACCCGTAGGTATAAGGCTCGCTAACCTGGCACTAAGCAATAAATATGGCGTAAATAAAGGCATCGTAAATAGCCCGTTATTTAAAGATTTAAAAGTCAATAAAAACAAAATTACCGTGAATTTCAATTATGCCAATGGCCTGCATTTTAAAAGTAAAACTTCCAAGCTTTTTGAAGTTGCAGGAAGTGATGGAATATATCATCCGGCTATAGCAAAAATAAAAAATAATGCAGTACTAGTATGTTCGAACAAGGTGGAGAAACCCAAACACGTGCGTTTTGCGTGGCACAACGCAGCGTTGGCAGACGTATTTAACAGCGCGAATTTACCGGCATCGTCCTTTACAAGCGAATAAATCAAAATATGAAACCAACAACAATTATTGTGGCGCTGGCATTATTTAGCCTAAGTTCTGCACAGGCACAAAAAAAGAAATCTATGGACAAAACGCAGGACATCGAACAGAAGATAACCACCCTCATGGCAAAAATGACGCTGGAGGAAAAAGTGGGCCAGATGAATCAGTACAACGGCTTTTGGGATGTCACCGGGCCTTCGCCTAAGGAAGGCAGCTCTGCTCTTAAATACGAACACCTTCGTAAAGGCTGGGTAGGTTCAATGCTTAGCGTTCGCGGTGTAGAACAGGTACGAGCCGTGCAAAAAATTGCCGTAGAAGAAACCCGTTTGGGTATACCGCTTATAATAGGTTTTGATGTAATACATGGCTATAAAACCCTATCTCCTATTCCGCTTGCAGAGGCTGCCAGTTGGGATATGGAGGCTATAAAACATTCGGCACAGGTAGCAGCTGATGAGGCATCTGCATCGGGTATTAACTGGACGTTTGGGCCAATGGTAGATATAAGCCGCGATGCTCGTTGGGGCCGTGTAATGGAAGGTGCCGGTGAAGACCCCTATTTAGGCAGCAAAGTAGCAGTAGCGAGAGTTAAAGGATTTCAGGGCGATGATTTATCATTGCCAAATACTATTGCTGCGTGCGCCAAGCACTTTGCCGGCTATGGTTTTTCTGAATCAGGTCGAGACTATAACACTGTAGATATTGGAAATGCAACGTTATACAATACGGTATTGCCACCCTTTAAGGCCGCTAATGATGCAGGCGTGCGCACCTATATGAATTCTTTTAATATTTTAAATGGTGTGCCGGCTACAGGCAATAGTTTTTTGCAACGGGATATTTTAAAAGGCAAATGGGGCTTTACGGGGTTCGTCATTACCGATTGGGCATCCATTAGGGAAATGATTACCTGGGGTTATGCTAAAGATGCCGCAGAAGCAATTGAAAGAGCAGTTACAGCTGGTGCCGATATGGATATGGAATCGTATCTATACGTAAATCAACTGGCAAAACTGGTAAACGATGGTAAAGTAAAAATAGCGTTAATTGATGATGCCGTGCGAAGAATTTTACGTGTGAAATATGAACTGGGTCTGTTTGACGATCCGTACCGCTATTGCGACGTGAAACGTGAAAAAGCGGTTATAAACAGCAAGGCAAATCACGAGGCGGTGTTAGACGTTGCAAAAAAATCAATCGTACTTTTAAAGAATGATAAAAACCTGCTTCCGCTTAAAAAATCAGGACAAAAAATTGCTTTAATAGGCGCGCTTGCAGCAGATAAAAACAGTCCGTTGGGTAGCTGGAGGTTAGCCTCTGATGATAATACTGCGGTATCGGTACTGGAAGGTATGCAACAGTATAAAGGCAACAAGCTTACTTATGAGAAAGGTGCCGACCTGATTGTTGGTAAGGCAACTTTTCTTGACGAGATAGTTTTTAACACTACCGATCGTAGTGGTTTTGACGCTGCGAAGAAAGCCGCTAAGGATGCTGATGTAGTGGTAATGGTGTTAGGTGAGCATGGTTTTCAGAGCGGTGAAGGCCGTAGCCGTACTAACCTGGATTTACCGGGCGTGCAGCAGGAACTTCTTGAAGAAATTTACAACGTTAACCCGAATATAGTGTTAGTGCTTAACAACGGCCGACCGCTTGCACTGCCTTGGGCTGCCGAGAATATCCCGACAATTGTGGAAGCGTGGCATCTTGGCACCGAAACAGGTAACGCCGTTGCCCAGGTATTATACGGCGATTATAATCCGAGTGGTAAATTGCCTATGAGTTTTCCGCGTAACGTGGGTCAGGTCCCTATTTACTATAACCAACATAGCACCGGAAGACCGATAAACAGTGACAAAAATGTCTTTTGGTCGCACTATAGTGATGTCGAAAAAACACCACAGTTTGCATTTGGCCATGGCCTTAGCTACACTACTTTTAAATACGGAACTCCTAAGTTAAATAAGACAGTTTACACAAAAGGAGAAGCGGTACAAGTAAGTGTAGAGATAACCAATACCGGTAAATATGATGGTAAAGAAGTTGCGCAGTTATACATTCAGGATGTCGCGGGTAGTTTGTCACGCCCTGTAAAAGAACTTAAAGGCTTTGAATTGGTGTCACTTAAAAAAGGGGAAACCAAAAAAGTAACCTTTACATTAACTGATGCTGAGCTGGGTTTCTACAACAATAATGGAGATTATCTGGTAGAGCCAGGAACATTTAAAGTTTTTGTGGGCACAAGCAGCGATAACGTACAGGAAGTTGAATTCGAACTGAAGTAAGACAAGACACAATGATATAAATAAAAAAAGAGCCTTACGGCTCTTTTTTTATTTTCTTATCTTTTTATTATAATCTTTTATAAGTTTTAAAGTAGAAGTATCAGTACTGAATACACTGTTTAGCCCTTGTGGTTCCTGCGGTGGGTCGGCAGTAAAAGCATCACCTTTTTTCCATTTTCCGTCTGCAGGATAATTTGCTCCAGTACCGCCATAGCCCCAAAAGTTAAGTGCAACGAAGGGCTGTTTTGCTTTAACGCTTTTGTCCAGCCTTTCAAATATAGCCTTGTACAAAGCATCCCTGTCCGATGTGCTGCTTGTCCTATCCAGACTTTCGCTTTGGCGGGGTAAGCCGAATTCTTCTAACACTATTGGCTTGTTAAGATGCTGAGCAACCGCAATATGCTCATTAATATATTCTAATGTTTTGGTAATGGCAACTGGTAACGTTTCTTTAGCATTAGCGTGATTATACCAGCTCCAGTTTTTAGGCCAGATGTGCATAGTAAGATAATCTATTTTCAGGTTATTATGTGTGCGTTCAAAGATAGTAATATCGTCCGCACTACCTGCTTTACCTTCGCTACCTGTACACACCAAATGGTTTTTATCTGCGGTTTTAATTACATCTACCACTTTGTTAAGCCATTTTGTGAATGCCTCTTCATTGTCTGCAGTAAATACACGTGGTTCATTTCCTACCTGCCAGGCCATGATGGTATTGTCGTTACTATATTTTAATTTTGTATAGGCATTTGTACGGCCTAAGATGTATTTAATATGTGTGTTAAGCGCTTCCTGACACGGCTCACATTTATGAAATTGCTTCACATAATCCATAAACTGCGGCCATGTGTTCGGCTTTATATTTGGGTTTGGCAATGCCCCGTATCCGTTCCATTCTAAATACTGGGCCATTCCGCCGCTCCATTCCCAGTTATTGGCAAGGTACAGCACGGCGTACATATTGCGTTTGCGCATCTCACTAAGCAGGTAATCAAGGCCGTCAAGTAAATTTTTATCATATTCTCCTTGTTTTGGTTGCAAGGCGGGCGTAACAGTAAAGTCCTGCATACCGCCTTCTGCCCCTACCATTATTCGAAGATTGTCTACGCCATTCGCTTTAAGCTGATCTAATTCGGTGGCAAGGCGCTTGCGATCGCCTCCGGTTTTCGCCGCCAGCAACGAACCGTACCAGTAGTTAGCACCTATATAATTATAAGGTGTTCCACCTTTATAAAATTGGGTTCCTTTTACACTAATTTGTTCGGGTTGTGAGGTTTTTTGTGCGGCACATGACAGGTTTAACTGCAATGCGGCAACTATAAGTAGCGATTTAAAAGTATTTTGCATATTGTTTTTTAGATAGATCCTGTACTACAGATTAGCTTTTTAAAGATGTTACTATGATTATTTAACAGGAAGAGTATACATATCAGGAATAGTATTTTGCAGTACCGATTCGGATTTCTTTGCAAAGTCAACAAAATCCGAGCCGTTAGGCGCCACATAATATCCGGTTTCTGTATTCGCCCAAAACATTACGTAGGCAATATTAACACCATTGTTTGTTAAAGCAGAAAAGATGTTGGTATTAAAAAATCCTGGCACTGGTGATGTCGATGCCGTTACCTGGTAACCGGTCTCGGTCAGCGCGGCAATTTTTACTTTTGCGATGGCAAGATCACTTATCATTTTTAATTTGTCGTTTGCTTTTGTTACACCCGCAGCATCACCGTTTTTAAAGTCGCCATAATTATCCATACCTAAAACATCTACATAAGTATCACCTGGATAATGGCTAAGATAAGCTTGTTGTGTGCTGTAACTATTATCCGGTGAAAAGGCATAAATAATATTATGCACATTTTTAGTATCACGCAGGTATTCAACAATAAATTTATAACCTTGTTTATATTGTTCAGGAGTTACATAGTTAGCACCCCACCAAAACCAGCTGCCGTCAAACTCATGAAAGGGGCGAAATATTACGGATACTAATTTCCCGTCGTTACCCTTGAGATTATTTAATACATCGGCTACTTTATCAAGCTTGGTTTTAAAATAATCATGGTTAGCGCCACCCGGAAGTATGCTTGCAAAGGCTGTAGCTTTTTCTGTTTCGCTCATATCTGCGGCATAAAAAGTCTCGCCTTTAAAAGGTTCTCTAAGATGCCAGCAAAATGTATTTACAATACCCTTATCATACGCAGATTTTACATCAGCCATAATCTTAACCTCTTGGTCGTGCCACCACTTGTTGTTAGAAGTGCCGTCATTTTTATCATCTGTAATGAACATAAAATCCGAACCTAATAAACCGGGATCACTACCCGTTGCTTTTTTAATGTCAGACTCGCCAGCGTTATTTTGGTAGAAAGCATTAAATGCATCCTGCTGACCTACGAGATATCTGGTTTTTCCCAGTTTTCTCAAGTTATAAAACAATGCTACGGTTTCGTCGGTAGCATTTGGGTCTGCCATGTAGCTGCGTACATTTTGAACGGTAAGTACATCAGGAACTTCCTCCTCAGTGGCTGGGTTGCCTGAAATTCCATCAAAGCGATCGTCTTTTTCACAGCCGGCTGCCAATAGTAAAACAGAACATACAGCAGAGCCAACAATATATTTTATTTTCATAGTAATTTAGATAATCGGAAAGCTATTTCCTTGTTGTAAATCATTCGAATAAAATTCCTTAACCTCTTTCAGAATTTTATTTGAAGTATTATTTTAAGCTAAATTAACTTTTCAATCGTTTTCGCTCTACTGCTTTTTTGTCATTCGAATGTATTATATCTTCATATTAACTTAACAAATGGTTATCGATCCAGTCTGGCCATCAGCTCTAAACATGCCCTGCTATTGTGATAAGGGCATTTCCAAAAACCGGCTTTATCCTTTTCGATCTTATTATAGTGCTCGTCTACACCCCATATCCACTCGCCACCTTCTTTATCAAGAATATAATTTTGTGTAAACTGCCAGTTGCGTTTTACAGCATCCAGATATTTTTCATCGTTTGTAAGCTGCCAGGCGTTAACCATACCTATCCATAGTTCACTTTGTGGCCACCAATGTTTCTCGGCAATCATTTTATTTCTGTGCGAATCATACTCATACCAAAGCCCACCATCATGTGCATCAATACCTTTAAAAGTAGCATTTGCCATTGTTATTGCTTCTTTTTTATAAATAGCAATCAGGCTTTCATCTTCAATTACTTCGGCACACCATTGTAAAAGCCATGCAGCCTCTATATCATGCCCGTAAGAAATAACGTCAGGCTTTTCGACCCATTCTTCGTTAAAAAACAAATGTAGATGCCCTGTTTTGGCGTTTATAAAATGCACGTTTATAGTATGCAACAGTTGCATTATTGTGCTTTTTAAACCATCATCTTTCCAAACTTTATAAAGGTTTGCATACCCTTCTGCAATGTGCAGGTGGGTGTTCATGGTTTTCTTTTCGTTGGCATCTTTATCGCTTAGGCGGAGATCATCAATAGGTTGCCAATCCTGTGTAAAGGCTTCAAAATAACCCTTATTGACAGGGTCGAAACTGTGTTCTTCTATTTTTCTATACAGGTTAACTGCAAGCTGAAGCGCCTGTTCATTTTTAGTAACAGAGTAAAATTCTGAAAGGCCATAAATAGTGAACGCCAATGCGTATACCTGGTTCTTAGTATCTTTAGGTGAGCCATCAGCATTAAGGCTCCAGAATATGCCACCGTACATTGAATCATAAAAGTACTTGGCAATGTAATCAAAAGCCCTTTGCGCAATTTGTAAATGCGATTCCTGCTTTGTAACCGGATACGCAGCAGAAAATGCCCACAATATGCGGGCATTTAGTACAGAGCCTTTTTCGGCAAAATTATCTTTTATGTTGTTGTGATCAATAGTGCCAATAAAACCCCCGTTGACCTCATCCGTCATATTATTTTCCCAAAAGCTTAAAATGGAACCAAGTTCAGCAAACATCTCATCTCTAAGTGTTGCCATTATAAAATACTTTGGTTTTTTTGTACCATATTAATTATTGTTTGTACAGATCCTGATGACGTAAAGGTATCTTCGGGGGAGTTTATAACATAATCAACTAATTTATCTATTGATGAAACTGCTACATGCATGCGAGTATCTGAAGATGCGTAGTAGATGAAAACAGTGCCATCTTTATCAGCTATCCAGCCGTTAGAAAATAATACGTTTGATACATCTCCTACCCTTTCATCATACTCGGGTGCCATAAAGTAACCTGCAGGCCGGTGCGTAACTTTGGCAATATCGTTAAGATCTGTCATAAACATATACAGTGTATAGCGTAAGCCAGCAGCTGTGTTACGAACGCCGTGTGCCATGTGCAGCCATCCTTTTTCGGTTTTTATAGGCTGAGGCCCTAAGCCGTTTTTAAGTTCGTATATTGTATGGTATACTTTACCATAAATGATTTTTTCGTCCTGAACAACCGGATTCTCCATAGCATCTATATAGCCAAGGCCTATACCGCCGCCACTGCCCACGTCTATAAATCCGTCCTGCGGACGGGTGTATAAAGCATATTTACCATTTACAAACTCCGGGTGTAGTACTACATTGCGCTGCTGTCCGGTTTTAGATACCAAATCTGGCAGGCGCTCCCAGTTTTCAAGGTCTTTTGTTCTAACTATACCTGCATTAGCTATAGCCATACTTGTATCGCCGGCAGGGGCATTAGGGTCTTTTCGTTCAGTACAAAAAATGCCGTATATGTAGCCATCTTCATGCTGAATAAGCCTCATATCGTAAGCGTTTGTGTCGGGTTGGTCCAGTTGTGGTATCACACACGGTTTATCCCAAAATTTGAAATTATCAATACCATTTGGGCTTTCGGCAATCGCAAAAAATGATTTACGGTCATAACCCTCAACGCGAACTGCCATTATGTATTTGCCGTTAAACTTAGTGGCTCCTGCATTAAAGGCAGCGTTAATACCAATACGCTCCATGCCAAACGGGTTAGTATCCGGGTTAAAATCGTATCTCCAGCTTAAAGGCGTGTGAGCAGCAGTCACTACCGGATTTACATAACGTGTATATACTCCATTATTTTCGTGAAGAGGCGTATTCGGCTTTTCAATCAGTTCGTTATGCGCCTTTACAAGTGCATCAAAATTGGGTATTGTTACCCTGTTTTCTGTAATCATATTGCTACCCATATTATTGGTATTAAAATTCTGTTTTTAAAAATCGCTAAGCCTGTTCCACCAGGTTCTCTTCATCACTATAAATATTGCTGCCAGTAAACCCAGCACTACAAAAAAGCCTGTCCATTTAGAGAGTATAAAATACATTGGCAATAGTGTAAGAAGTATTTGCCCTGCAATACCCATACCTACGTTTGCCATGTTAATACTAAAGTTTTTATTTTTTTGGATTCCCGGATCTTCAATCATTGCTAATTCATGAACCGGTTTCCAGAAGCCCCACGGGCGAACTGTCTTATAAAAGTTAACCAGCGTTTCCTGATTAGTTGGCGGAGCAGAGTAAGAGCCCAGTATACAGGCAATAAATTGTATAACTATAAACACCGGGAAGAAATACAGCATTCTGGTACCATCGAAATAGTGGGTGATGCCTGTGACTGATAGTATTGGCGGAATTGCACTGGCGACAATGCCCGCGAACATTCCCCAAAAGAAGCCATTGGCGTTAAAGCGCCACCAGTACCATTTAAGTACATTCGCGCAAACAAAACCTCCGTATAATCCGGCAGTTATGATATTAAAAATCATATTTACATCTCTGATTAAAAGGCCAAGGCCTACCCCAAGTATTACCATTATAGTACCCGATAAGTAACCCATATTAATAACCTGCTTTCTGCTTGCATCGGGCTTAAAATATTTCAGGTAAATGTCGTTTACAATATAAGCCTGACCTGCGTTTAGAGTGCCCGAGAAATTACTCATAAAGGCCCCTAAGAAACCAGCAAGTACCAAACCTACTAACCCAACCGGTAAATATTTGCTTATTACCGCGGGCATAATACTTTCAAAATTTACGCCGTCGGCAGTTTGGTTAAGGTTCAGATCTTTAAAATATATTATACCAAGTATGCAAAGTCCCATGGTCATGAAATACCTAATAGGCAACAAAATGATAGAGATAAATCCACTCATTTTACTTGCTTCTTCAGGAGATTTTGTACTTAATATCTTTTGGCAGTCGTAGTTAGGTGCCGGGCCGGCAAGACTTTTAAGCATTCCCGAAAAGAACATCATAGATACTACTGCCGAGAAGAGCTTATAACCATCTTTCTCTAACTTAACCTGAGCGTCTGCAAGTATATCCTGCCAGTTAAGGCCAAGCTCCATACCAAACAATGGGTCATCCCAACCCAACGGCATTTTATCGGCAAGTACAATACCGGAATCTGCAAGGGCAAGCATGGCAATAGTCCCAACAAATAGAGAGCAGACTATCATAATCATGTACTTTATAAAATCTGCAAGTACAATACCGTGCATACCGCCTACAATACTGTAAAAAGTTGCTATGATACAAATAGTTACACCATAAAACTGCGCTGTTAAATGCTTAGCAGCTACTAAAGCATCTGTATATTGTGCCGTTCCAACTGTTAATCGCTCAAGGTTAGCATCTAAAAATGGTACTACCTCTTTTATAGTTTCATACGGAATAAAAATTTCCAGAAACTCTCCAACACCTACAAATGCATACGCCATGTAACCAATACACAGCATTAATGCAAATACTACAACAATGGCGTGGCTTTGCGCAACCCCTTTATCGGTTAAACCAAAGCGGGTGCCCAGCCACTCTGCACCTGTGGTGGCGTTGCTTCGCCTTAGCCATTTACTTAAAAACACCATTAGAAATACCTGGTTAAATACAGGCCACATCCACGGTATCCAAACGCTTTTAAAGCCGTATAAAAATGCCATACTTACTAGTAGCATGGTGCCGCTAATATCAAACATATCGCTGGCATCACTTAAACCTAACATATACCACGGCAGTTTTTTACCTCCCATAAGGTAGCTATCCTTACTTTTTTTAGCTTGGTTTTTCATTACAATACCCACTACTACCATAACGGCAAAGTATAGGGCAATTATTAAAAGGTCAATCGTTGTTAATCTCATATCGTGTTCGCAACTGGGCGATTATTTGTATAAATTAAGTTTTGTAACTTCTTTTTGAAACAGGGTTTGCGGCAGATTATAGTATTTAACAAAATCTTCTTCATATTTATACCCTTTATAAGGAGCATAATAATGCATGCGCGGAGGCGTCATATGCTCATTCCATCCATGATTACGCCATAGCAACACATAAGATATCTGGCGATTATCAATAGAATTCGTTAGCGTTTCTGTCCACCAGGTTGCATATTGTATTTGCTCATAACCTGTTTCTGCTATAGCACTTAGTTTGTTATGCTCTTTACCTACTTCATCTATAATACCTACAAGATTTTTAGTGTCGGCAACAAACTTTTCGCGTTGTACCGTCTCGTCTCCACCTTGATAAATATCAAAACTCACCACGTCTACCCATTCATCACCCGGGTAATATTCCATGAAATCAGCCTTTGTCTTCACTCCGGAGTCAGATGTGTTGTATACATAGATAAGATTATGAACACCTTTTTTCTCAAAGTAGTTTACCGTGAATTTCCATAGCGTTTTAAACTGATCGGGAGTGGTAGTATTTTTACACCACCAGAACCAATTACCTGTAAACTCATGATATGGCCTGAACAGAATTGGTATGGCCTTACCATCGCTGCCCTTTAATGTTAAAAAGTAAGCAGCAGCGTTATCTAACCAGCTTTTAAACAAATCATGCTTGGCCCCGCCGGGTAAAACAGAAGCTACCGTACCCGGTGTATTATCCCAGGCATCGCCACCGGTTAAAGGGTTGTTCATATGCCAGCTAAAAGTACTTATCCCTCCCTTGTCATATACTTCTTTTACGTATTGTTTTTGTTTGCTAAATAGCACACCATCAAGGTCTTTAGCCTCATTATTTTCTGTTCGTCCAAGGTCCCAGCCGTATACTGCAGGATAGTCACCAGTTACATCTTTAACATCGCTCCTGCCCTCCTCATAACGCCAGTTTACACCGTAGGCAAGTGCATCCTGATGTCCAAACATATAGCCTTTTTGCCTTGCTGAAAACATGTTTTGATAAAGGTGTACTGTCTCTGCGGTAGCATTTTTATCAGCCGGTAGCTGCTTAACTACACCGTTTACGGAGACACTTTTGCACGAAACCAGAAAAAAAACGCCCAGTAGTATTGTAATTTTATTTTTCATCTATATTTGCATCTGCTTCAAAAAGAATTTATTAATCTTGTAAAATTCTTAAATTATTTAGTGTAAAATTCAAAACAGTGTAATTTAAATAACACTTTTTTGATAAAGCCAAAGATAAATTTAGTCTTAAACCTTGGTTAATATTATTTTATCAATTTTATATCATATAATTACAAACACAATGGCCACACAAAAGTTTCACAGAGAAATTCCGCCGCTTACAAAAGGTGATAGTTTTTTAGTTTTCGACAGGCATAAAGATACTTTTGAATTCCCGATACACTATCACCCTGAATATGAACTTAATTTTATTCAGAATGGTAAAGGTGTGAAACGAATTGTGGGAGACCATATTGAAGAAATTGATGATATAGAACTTGTACTTGTAGGCCCTAACCTATACCACGGGTGGGAGCTGCACAAATGCAGAAATAAGGACATACATGAAATTACAATACAGTTTCATAACGACTTGTTTAGCGACTCACTGTTGGCTCGCCGCATCATGATGCCTATTAAAGAAATGTTTAACCGGGCTAATCACGGAATTTTATTTTCTAAAAAAACAGCCTCAGAACTTGGCGAAAGATTAAGCAGGATATCCAAACGCGATGGTATGGATTATTTTTTAGAAATAATATCTATACTGCATGATATGGCTAATTCGCGCAATCAACGTTTACTGTCGACTTTTACAGTAGACAATGATGTTTTTGAAGATGATGACAAAATGAAACTGGTATACGAATACATTCAGAAAAAGTTTTCTGACAAGATAACATTAGATGATGTTAGTGATGTTGCACGTATGAGCCCTGTCTCCTTTAACCGTTTTATTAAAAAACGTACAGGCAAGACATTTGTAAACTATCTTAACGACATTAGGATAGGTTATGCTGCCCGATGGCTGGTAGAAAAAGACCTTAGTATATCTGAAATTGCATTTAAATCGGGCTTTAATAACATAGCCAATTTCAACCGTATTTTTAAAAGTATAAAAAATACAACTCCCAGCCAGTACCGTGATGAATTTTACGGACTGAAACGCTTTTTGTAGATCCGTACTGATAAAAAAATATAACCTGAAATCAGAACTAAACGGCTATCGTTAAAGACCTAAAACACTAATAATCAATTCATTTATCCAAGTAAACATATTAGATAATATATTGACAACTTTGTTTACGCAAACGTTAGAGAAAATATTATCATTAAATGATAAAATAATATTAACAAACCGCAGGCAACTCTTATAAATTTGTTTTTATCAATAAACTAACCTCAAAATTATTGATAGCTAAAATTAAACCTTTATTTATTAAGAATTAGTAACTAACCAAACACAAATTTATTATGGGTAAATTATTACATAATGTTTCCACATGGCAGGCAAAAGGCAGGATACTTTGCTACCTGCTTATGTTTTGCTGCGGAGGCATAATGCAGGCGCAAAATACTGTAACGGGTACCGTTTCTGATGACAAGGGTATGACAATTCCCGGAGTATCTGTAACTGTAAAAGGTACAACTTCGAGTGTATCTACAAACATCGACGGGCAATATTCTATTCAGGCTCCGTCAGATGGTACTTTAGTGTTTAGCTTTATAGGCTTTACCACTCAGGAACTTGCTATTAAAGGAAGAACGGTAATAAACGCAAAAATTGCCGAGACAGCACAAACGCTTGACGAGGTTGTGGTTATAGGCTATGGTACTCAGAAAAAAGATGATGTAAACAGCGCGGTATCTTCTATACGAACTAAAGACATCGAAAACCTAAAGCAAACTACTGTAGATCAAATGATACAGGGAAAAGCGGCAGGGGTGTCTGTAACAAACAATACAGGTGCGCCGGGCGGAGCAGTATCTATCAGAGTACGAGGTACAACCTCTATATCAGGTACTAACGAACCTTTATATGTAATTGATGGTGTACCGGTATCTGGAGATGCAACAGGTAAATCTATGAGCGGAAGACCAATGGCATCGGACGGATTTGACAGTAGCGGTGGCGCTGGTAACAATGCTGTAAGCCCACTTTCAATGATTAATCCTAATGATATTCAGAGCATTGATATTTTAAAAGATGCTTCGGCAACTGCAATTTACGGATCGAGGGGTGCAAATGGTGTTATCATCATCACAACAAAATCGGGTAAAAAAGGTACGGGCAGATTAACTTACGAGGGTTATACAAGTGCCTCTTCAATTTACAAGCAGCTTAACGTAATGAATTTAAGGCAATACGCTACACATCAAAACAACCTGGCTTTAATTTATGGTACCGCACCAGATCAACTAAGACCTGAGTTTGCAAATCCTCAACTTTTAGGTGCAGGTACTGATTGGCAGGATGCAGTTTACAGAACAGCGATTGCTAAAAGTCATCAATTATCGTTTTCAGGCGGTTCAGAAACTACATCGTTTTATTTATCAGGTGGATTTCTAGATCAGGATGGTACGATTATAGGCTCAGGTTATAAAAGATATACAACGCGCCTTAACCTTGATAGTAAAGTAAAAAGCTGGTTACGCGTAGGTACTAACATGAATGCTGGTATTACTAACGAGAAACTTACTATCAACCAAAGTTTTGGTGGGCTTATTAGTAATACATTACTACAGGCACCTGATATACCGGTAAGGAATCCGGATGGGAGCTTTGCAGGACCTCTGGATAACTCTCTTAACTCTACTTACTTTAACCCGGTAGCAGAAGCACTTACAAAAGATAATGGATTGGTGCGTAAAAACTTTATTGGTAATACGTATGCTGAGGCAGAAATAATTAAAGGCCTCAAGTATAGAGTAGAACTTGGTGCCAATACAGAGTTTAGCGAACACACTGATTTTACACCATCGTACTTTTGGGGTGTACAGACAAATCCGGTAGCCGACTTAACTGAAAGAAGGCAAAACTGGTATTCTGTCAACCTAAAAAATCTTTTAACTTACGACAGGACTATTGGTAAACATGCCTTTACCCTACTTGCAGGACAGGAAGCTAACGATAGCCACTGGGAAGGTATAACTGCAACTGCAACCGGTTTTCAAACCAACAGCCCGTATGGCTTAAACCTTGCCGACCCTGCGCAAACTAGAACTACAAGTTATAAAGGTAGCGCGTCATTATATTCGTTTTTTGGTCGCGCGATATATGATTTTGATAACCGATATGGCTTATCTGCATCATTCAGGCAGGATACATCCTCTAAATTTGACCCTACGACTCCTAATCAAACAGGATACTTCCCAGCAGTTAGTGCATCATGGAAAATTAGTAATGAAGCATTTATGGAAGGTACGCGCAAATACATCGACAATATTAAATTGCGTGTAGGTTATGGTGAAACTGGTAATCAGCAAATACCTAATAATAGGTATAGTGCAATGCTTCAACAGCAAAATTCAGGACTGGGTACTGGCTTTTTACCTGCTAACTTCCCTAACCCAAATCTTTCATGGGAGTCTATGGAGCAAACTAACATAGGTCTTGATTTCTCGCTATTTAGTGGCCGCCTTACAGCTAACCTTGATGTGTATAATAAAGAGTCATCAGGATTTTTATTCCAGGTTCCATTACCTAATTACTTAACCGGTGGCGGTGGACAATATGGTGGTATGGATGCACCTTACTCAAACCTTGGGTCTATGCGAAACAGAGGTTACGATATTACCTTAAACTATAATACTACAGGTAATTTTGTATGGAATTCTACACTGGTATTTTCACACTATAAAAATGAGCTGTTAGATATACAAGATGGTTTAAACCTTGTGCAGAGTGTGAACTTTAATGGTTACCAACCATATGATGTTACCAATACAATTGTAGGTCAGCCTATTGGAATGTTTTATGGTTATGTTGCTGAAGGAATTTTTAACAACCTAGACCAGTTAAACAGCGCACCATTACAGTTTGACCAGGCGGTAGGTACTGCTGCCGGACAAACCTACCTTGGAGATATTAAATACAAGGATGTTAACAACGATGGGAAAATTGATGCTACCGACAGAACGCTGATAGGTAACCCTCACCCTAAGTTCACATTTGGATTTACAAATAATTTTAGATATGAAAATTTCGATCTTTCGATATTCATGCAGGGTACTTATGGTAACGATGTAATGAATCTTACGTATCGTAATGGTACGAGCAATGCCGGACTTTATCAAAATGCATTGTCTGAAGCTTCTAATTACTGGACGCCAACTAATACAGATACAGATATCCCAAGGCCAATAGGTAGCACAAGTAATCCTAACCTTCAGGTATCTAACCGTTACATTGAAGATGGCTCATACCTGAGAATCCAAAACATTACTTTAGGTTACTCACTACCATCAGATTTGATTTCAAAGCTTAAAATGAGCAGGGTAAGAATTTACGGTACAGCATCTAACGTGTACACATTTACTAAGTACTCTGGTTACGATCCTGAGATTGGCTCTTTTAATCAAAACCAGCTTTTAACTGGTGTTGATAACGGCAGGTATCCATCGCCGAGAACATACTCTATTGGTGTAAATGTTGAATTTTAAAAAAATATTATGAAAAAGTATTTAAACAGATATAAATTGTTGGCTGTTTTAGCCATAGTAGGACTTGCAATATCCTGCACCGAAGATTTTACAGATCGCCCTTCTGAAGATGGGATTAGTCTGGACTCCTACTATTCAAATGATGAACAGGTGGCATCTGCAACAAACGGTATGTACAGCCGTACCTGGTTTCAATTTGCAAATAAGTTTTTCTACGCAGTTACAGAAGTGGGATCTGGTAATATGTTCTCGGGCTCAAGTGATGTCGCGGCAATGCGTAACTTCTCTCTTAATGGTAGTGATCCTGAACTTACTAACGGGTGGTCAGCTTTATGGGCGAATGTAGCTCAATCTAATTCAATTATAAACTTTCTTTCCGCAAGGGTTGGCCCGGGTGTAAGTAAAGAGGTTTTAGACAACACCATTGGTGAAGCGCATTTTTTAAGAGCTACGGCCTATTTTTATCTTGTGCGTTTGTGGGGTGCAGTACCAATAATAGAAAACAATCTTGACTTTATTGGTAACCCTCAAATAAATACTAACCGCGTAGAGGATGTTTATACACTTATAGAGCGCGATTATTTACTAGCTACCGACTTGCTTGTAGAAAAAACAAGAGGTGTAAATTATGCTTCTAACGGGCATGTATCTAAAGGATCGGCGAGGGCAATGCTTGCAAAAGTGTATTTGTATCAAAAAAAATATACCGAGGCTAAAGCCATGGCAGAAATGGTAATCAATAGTGGAGAATTTAAGCTTTTGGGTGGACCTTCATTACCTTCTAAATCATTCCACGACTTGTTTACCTACCCTAACAACAATAATGAGGAGTCTATTTTTGCAATACAATGGGTTGTTGATGGTAATTACGGGTCGGCAAACAATGCTAACACGCAATTTGGTATCAGTACTGCTGCTTTAACAACATCAAATACAAGCTATGGTGGTGTATTTGCTCCTTCACAGGATGTTTTAAACATTTGGGAAAGCGGCGATGTGAGAAGGAAAGAGACAATTATGCTTCCTGGTGATACTTATACTGATATTAAAGTTAAAGTAAACGGGGGCAAAACCGATCAGACAGGCTTTGTGGTGCCAAGTGCTGAAGACATAGGCGGCCAAGGCGCAGGTGCAGCTATTAAAAAATACGTGTTAGGAATTGTAAATGGTAACAATACCGGCGAAATTGATGCCTGGAGCATGATGGAAAATAACACATACATTATGCGTTATGCTGATTTACTACTTATACATGCCGAGGCTACCCTTGCAGGTGGCGGTGCTACTGCCGATGCCGGCGCACTTGCATCATACAATGCGGTACGCAACAGAGCCGGACTGCCATCTAAAACCAATATTACCTTTGATGACATTTTTATGGAAAGAAGGAAAGAACTAATGTTTGAAGGTGATTATTGGTTTGACCTTGGAAGATTGCCACGAGCACAGGCTACAGCTATAATGGCTGCTCAAAATAGGGGTAACAGATTTACAGCTGAGTATTTTACGCCAAGTGAAGATGACTTTTTACTTGATTACCCGGACAATGAAGTTTCTAAAAACCCTAAACTTTTAGATGCTCCGGTACCTTATACATTTGAATAATAAAAATTGATGATATGAAAATGATAAACTTAAAAAAAATATTGGGTGTATTCGCTTTATGCTCAATAAGTATGTTTGTGTCGTGTAATGACGACGACAGTTCATCCGAAAGCGGTGGGCCGGTGATTGAATCGATTAGCATGTCTAAAAACGACTCTTTGGTCGAGCAGGGCACCGCAAATAACATGTACATTATAAGGGGTAAAGGCTTTACGAATACGCAAAAAATTTATTTTAATGAGAAGGACACGTATTTTAATAATACGTTTGTAACAGATAATGTTATTTTAGTAACCATTGATAAGGACACACCTTATGAAAATGCTAATAACGAGGTAAAAGTAGTTACAACAATGGGTACGGCAACTTATAAGTTTGTTGTAGCTCCTCCTGCCCCTACTGTTAGAAGCTTTAACCCGGTTAATGCAGCCGATGGCGAAAAGATTACGATATACGGTACATTCTTTTTAAATCCGGTGGTTAAAATTGGTGGTGTAAATGCCGAGGTGGTATCTAGCACTTTAACCGAGATTGTTGCTGTTGTACCTGCAGGGTCGCAACTTAAATATGTTTCTGTAGAGACGATATCAGGTAAATCGCAATGGAACACAGCTATTGGAACCGCTATTTATGATGATGAATTTTACGCCCCTTGGAATATCGAAGACTGGAACAATCACACGTATGTTACAGATGCTGCAAAAGCATACCAAGGTGTGAAATTTATTAAGAAAGCTATCGCCGGATGGGATAACATTCAGGGAAATTGGGCATGGAACGATCAGTTATCGCAATATACAGGTATACATTTCGCAGTTAAATCTGACGATGTTGGTAAGTTGCAATTAGTTTTTAATGGTGTATGGGATGACAATGTAGCGCGCCAGTTTGCTACAGGCACAGAGTGGGTAGACGTTCGTTTTACCTGGGCACAATTGGGTAATCCTGCAGCTTTGCAAAATATTACTTTTAAAGAATCTACCGGTGCGGCCCACAATTATTACTTTGATAACTTTGGTTATACAGTTGATTAAACTTAAATTAGAATAAAAACATAAGCATTCCCTGATTATTCAGGGGATGCTTTTTAATAATTACCAAGACCAACAAACAACTTATGAAAAATATTATTTACTCTTTATTCGCATTAAGCATTGGCATCACTGCTATAGCGCAGGGCAACAACTATGTACAGGATTACACAAAGTATCCTAACCTTGCCTTAACCCCTCCTATGGGTTGGAACAGCTGGAATAAATTTGCCTGCAATGTAGATGAAAACATGGTAAAACAAATGGCCGATGCTATGGTAAGCACCGGCATGGCTGCTGCTGGTTATACGTATATTAACATAGATGACTGCTGGCATGGCGACCGTGATGCACAAGGTTTTATACATCCTGATGTTAAGCGTTTTCCATCGGGCATGAAGGCGTTATCTGATTATGTGCACAGTAAAGGTTTGAAATTAGGTATTTATAGTGATGCTGGATCTCAAACCTGTGGCGGCAGACCCGGTAGTCGCGGTTATGAGTTTCAGGATGCCCTTACTTACGCATCATGGGGTATCGATTATCTAAAGTACGACTGGTGTAACACTGAAGGCTTAAAGGCAGAAGGCGCCTATAAAACAATTGCAGCCGCGCTTAAAAAAGCAGGTCGGCCGATGGTTTTAAGCATTTGCGAATGGGGTAATGATAAACCCTGGGAATGGGGCCCCGCAGTAGGGCATTTATGGAGGTCTACAGGCGATATTTATAACTGTTTTGATTGCGTAAAAGATCATGGCACCTGGAAAGCTTTTGGTACTATGGTAATTCTTGATAAGCAGGACGGACTGCGCCAATATGCAGGACCGGGACATTGGAATGATCCTGACATGCTTGAGGTAGGTAACGGAGCATTGACACGGGGCGAAGACAGGGCACATTTTACTATGTGGGCGATGATAGCTGCACCGCTTATCGCCGGTAACGATTTACGATCTATGGATAAAGAAACCTTAGAAGTACTAACCAATAAACAGGTTATTGCCATCAATCAGGATAAATTAGGTATTCAGGGTTTTAGGGTTTCGAAACAAGACGGGCTGGAAATTTGGGCTAAACCGTTAATCAATGGCGATTGGGCTATAGCTTTTTTAAATCGAAGCGATAAAGCACAAAAAGTTAATTTTGAGTGGTCGAAGCAAAAAGTATATGATGATATAAACAAGCTTGATGCATCGTTTGCAAACACGACCTATACCATAAAAAACTTATGGAATAAAACGGATAAAGGAACAGCAACTACTAAAAATGCTTTTGTTAGCGAAGTACCATCGCATGATATTGTAACGTTGAGATTAAGCAAGAAAAAATAATTATGGGAAACAGATTTATACTGATTATAGCAGCTGTGCTTTTATCCTCCTGTGCAGTAGCACAACCCGTAAAAGAGCACGGCAAATTAAGCGTAAAAGGCACTCAGCTGGTAGATAAAAACGGCAAACATGTTATGCTGCGCGGCGTGAGCTATGGCTGGCACAGCTTTTGGCCAAGATTTTATAATGCCGGTACCGTTAAGTGGTTAAAAGACGACTGGAATGTCAATGTGGTTCGTGCTGCTATGGGAATAGAAGTTGGCAATCCCGGTATGACTTATAAAGACAATCCGACCGATGCAAAAGCTAAAATTACCGCAGTGGTAGATGGTGCTATTAAAGAGGGTATTTATGTAATTATAGACTGGCACAGTCACAACATTAACTTATCAGAAGCTAAATCATTTTTTGCTGAAATGAGTAAAAAGTATGCCAAACATCCAAACGTAATTTATGAGGTTTTTAATGAGCCGGATGATGAGACTTGGCCTCAGGTAAAAGCCTACAGTGAAGAGATTATTAAAATTATTCGTAAAAATGATCCTGATAATATCATCTTAGTTGGTTGTCCGCATTGGGATCAGGATATCAACCTGCCGGCGGCAGATCCTATAAAAGGATACGGTAATCTTATGTATACTGTTCACTTTTATGCAGCCACGCATAAACAGGAACTTCGTGATCGTACCGATGCTGCATTAAAATCAGGTCTGCCGGTATTTATCTCCGAGTCGGCCGGTATGGAAGCCACTGGAGATGGCCCTTTAAATGCCGAAGAATGGCAAAAATGGGTAGACTGGATGGAAGCGCGCGGACTTAGCTGGATTACATGGTCGGTGTCTGATAAAGATGAAACCTGCAGCATGCTTACAAAAAGCGCTGCCTCCACAGGCAACTGGAAACAAAAGGATATGAAAGAAAGCGGTATCAAGACACGAGCTTATTTAAAGGCGTTAAATAAATAAATAAATATTTAGTTGAGTTAGTTAAAGTGGAAGGCCATCTTAAATAATAAGATGGCCTTTTTGTTTTTAATTTTCCGATTTATAATGAACCAACAATTTTATCGAGCACCCAATTAGTGTGGGCACCGGTAGGCCCTGTGGACGGATGATGTATATTTCCCTTTAAATGTTCGCGCATATTCTGCACATGGCATAATTGTATATTTTCAGGATGATCTATTGTCACTTCCTCGGTACCCATGGCATTAGTTAAGACGAGCGGCACATCATCAAAAACTGCAAAGGCAATAGTACCCTCACTTCCATATATTGTAACTGCATCCAATTGCTTGTAAGCTCCAAAGTTCCAGCTACCGGTACCTGTAACACCCGACTCGTGCAACCAGCTTGCGGCAACGGCATCTTTAGCCGTATATAGTCCTTGCTGATTAAGGCTTACCCCACCCGCACCTTTAACATCTCCAAAAAAGTAAATAAAAAGATCGAGGCCATGGCTGGCAAGATCTTCAAAGTAACCGGCTGTGGCAATTTTAGCATCGGTGCGCCAATTATATTCTCCGGATACATCAATGGCAGACGGTACACGGGTAAGTTGCCAATGCACATCGCGAACCACCCCTATACGCCCCTCCTCTATCCATTGCTTTACTTTTAAAAAGCGCGGCAACGACCTACGGTAATATGCAACGAAAAGCGGAACAGACTTATTTTCAAAAGCATCAACAATTTCTACGCAGTCGGCATAATTGGGTGCCATTGGTTTCTCAATACAACAAGGCTTACCCACATTCGCTACTTTCAACGCATAAAATTTATGGGTGTCTGGTGGGGTTGCAATGTATATGGCATCAATATCAGGATCGTTTATAAGCGCATCAGCATCGTCTCCGTACTTATCAACATTATGCCTGCGTGCATAATCAGCGGCTTTTTCTAAATCCCTTCGCATTACGGCCTTTAATTCAAAGCCTTCTGTTTTTTGATAAGCCGGACCACTCTTACGTTCGGTAACATCGCCACATCCTATAATACCCCACCTTATAATTTTATTTTCCAGCATTACTTTATAAATTGATCGAACCTAAAATTAAGCTATTTTTAGTGATTTTCTCCTGAGTTAATAAATATTAATATAAAAACAAAGCCTGTTTATCTTTCGATAAACAGGCTTTTAAAATACTTAATTATTAAGTTATGCTTTTAAAACTTTAACTGTTTTACTACTACCTGAATTAGATGTAATTTTAACAAAGTATATTCCTGCAGATAATCCTGAAAATGAAACCTGAGATACATTTGACTTTACCTCCCTAAGCAGTTGTCCTGATACATTATATACAGATACATTATTTACAGACTCAGCATTAACAATCGAAAGTACATCATTTACCGGGTTAGGGTAAACAGAGGTATTTGCCATTGTAAAATCTTCTGTTCCTAAAACTGTATTTAATCCGCTTGCAGCTAATAAATTAAAGACACTTGTTGATGGTGCCATAGTGGCCGTTACACCATTAAGTTCTTTAGACTTATTTGCTTCTGAAACCGGGATAACAATTTGGAAAAGGCTTGGTGCATTATTAAAATATTCAATATTTCCAGAATCTACATTTACACGTCCAATTCCTGTTGCAACCATATCAAGGCCATTATTTGCATTTGCAAACCAACCCGGCACCACAGCACTTGCTGCATCCTGAGTAGTTCCGTCAGCAAAATGCAGCTTAAAGTTAACATCTGCACCATTGCTCGATGTTACTAATAAATAAAGCGATTCTGTTTTAGTAGCAGCAAACGAAACTTTGCCTTCCAGCATGCCAGTACTTAAACGTAGTGTATTATTTGCTGCGAAAGAGCCTAATTTATAATTTGGTCCTACTGCCATGTTATCAATTACGCCATCTTCGGCAAATCCATACGTTGTAGGTGTATCTGTTTCTTTTGGTTTTAAACCTGCAGCAACAAATGCGTATTTAGCTCCGTCAGCGTCATTATTAGTAGATGCTGTAGCAGCACCAGCGCCATTTGCTATAATATCGTAATTAAAGCCGGAAGTAATTGCCAGGAACCCTGAATTAGAAGGAGCATTAGTTACCTTTAATCCCGTTGCGCTCATTAAATTGAATACACCTGTAGCAGTATTTTTTGTAATAGTTACCCCAGATACAAGTTTTAATTTATTAGCTGCTGATATAGATACTTCTATCTGGAAAAGATTTGGTGCATCTCCAAAATCATCAAAGGCATTATTAGTTCTGTTACCACGTCCAACCCCTGTAGCAACCATTGGTAATCCCGACTTATCAAACCAACTTGGAACAATATAAGTATCAAGGTTTTGTTTTGTTCCGTCAGAAAAGTTAATTGTACCGGTAATGTTTGCTCCTCCTGCTGAAGTTACAAGTAAAAACAATTTTTCTAACGATTGTGCATTCGAAAATTGAAGTGTACCTTCACTACCCGCTGCAGAAAGACGCAAAGTGTTATTAGCCGAATATGACGCAAGCTGGTACGTGTGTGGCGAATGAAGATTTGAAATTAAACCGTTTGCCGGAAGCCCGAATGTAATAGGAGTCGACGTTGCAGTAAGCTGTAGTCCTTTAGATAAAAATACATAGTCAGCATCATCAACATCTTCAGTAACCGAAGCACTTAAATTTCCTATTCCGTTCGCAATTATATCTTCGTTAAATCCGGATGACACCATCATGTGGCTGTACTGTTCACCCTGATAGGCAACTTTTGAAATTAAACCGGGACGAGGTCCCTTGCCATCAAAAGCCTGCGATGGAAGAGAAATTGAAGCAACCGCCATAAGCGCGATCATCTTCATGGAAAGATTGTAATTTTTCATCATATTTATTAATTAAGTTAATATTAAAATTTAAATTCATATGGCTTGGTATTGTAGATCAACTAAAACGATTTAGTTAAATCAACGCACCACCCCCATCAGTTATGTATAAACATATGTACAAACATAATAATTATTTACATATGATTATATAATCTATAAATAATTGTATAAAAATATTAAATGTATTTGTTTATTCCTTAAAAAAATAATGCATATAACAAATTTAGTTGATAAACACATTTTTATAAACTTTTGCCCTGCCAAGACTTATAACGTTTTCGTTGATTTTGAATAGCATGTAAAAGAGGAGTGTGATACCTATTACGATAATTAAGTGATGAATATTTAAGTTAAATAAAGGCTCTTAATTATTCACTACATTCATAAAATACAAAAACCGCCTCTACGAAACGGTTTAATTGTTAATTATTGATTTATACATTAGTCCGGATTGGCCAATATTCTAAACAATTGCGCATTCGAAATTAAGTATTGGTTTTCAACATTTATCTGGGAAAGGCGTGCGTTAACCAAATTATTTTCGCGCGAGTTGATTAAAAATATCGAGCTTTCCCCAAACGAAAATAGTTTTTCTTCAGAGTTTAGCATAGTGGTATAGTCTTTCACTAAGGCATCAATAATACCCTTTTGCTTACGTAACGAGGTTATCTCTGTTTGTTGGGCTGTTATTTTGTTTTTAAGCTCCAGGCGCTGCTGGCTTAGATCGTACTCTGCATCCTGTATTTTTATTTTTGCAAGCTTTAAGTTACCCCGCTCTTTTCGTAAAAATATCGGAATACTGAAGTTTACATTCAATTTATAGTCTGCTATTCTAAAATTATCATAGTAATCAGGTTCAGAAAGATAGTTGTAACCAATATTCGCCCTTGGCAAAAGCAGATTTGCCTTTAACTGCCTGTTAACTTCTAAAATAGACAACTTAGTTTGTAGTGACTGCACTTTTGGATGATTGTTAAGATCATCTACATTCACTGTCAACTCGTTAGTGCGTAAGGTTTCAGGTAGGGTTTCTAAAAGGTTTTGCTCAGGCTTTACATTTTCTGCTAGCTCTACCGGTACATCCTGTATCCATAAATAGTTAGACAGATTTAATTTAGCCTTAACAAGTTTAAGATTAGCATTTTCAAGGTTTAACTCTCTATTACGCACGGTAATACCTGCTTCGACGCTATCAATCGCAGGCGAATCACCCGATTCGATAAGTTGCCTTACACCATTAAAACGGTCACTGGCAAAACCAAGGTAATTTTTATAAAGTTCGACCTCAGTAAAATTTCTTTTCCAATCGAAATAAGCTTCGCTTGCCTGGTATAAAACCTCAATGGCTCGTAGTTTACGCTGGGCTTCACCAAGTTGTAATTGTAGCCTGCCTTCTCGTACATCGGCCATTCTTTGATTAATAATAAGGCCCTGCCCTAACGGAACAGTTATACCTAAGGAGGTTAAACCCGCTTGAGGGGTACGGTCCTGAGGGTTAAAATACCGCCCATCGGTTTGATTAAACCCAGCCTTAATTTCTATGCCGTACCATGTAGGTATTTTAAAACTGCTGTTTAAAAGCGAATAATACTCGGTACCACTAAACCTTTTTTTATCATAATCTACCTCTATTTTAGGATCGAAACCCCCACGGGCTGCCATAAGCGATGCCTGTGCGCTGCTAACTTCAAGGTTGGCCTGCTTAACTAAGGGGTGATACTTTTTAACATACCCTAAAAATTCGTTGTAACTTAATTCGTCTTTATTATAGTCCTGTCCATAGCTGTTCGCTAACGAAAACATAAAGAGCAGGAAACATAATCTTATTGTATGCAACATATTACTTCTCCTTACTTTTTCCATCATTTACATCAGGCTTATAATAATTTGGCGGGAAGCCATTCAGGTTTCGCCATATTTCATACCATACAGATACTGTTTCGAGCAATGCGATACTTTGTGCCCCTGCCCCTATACTAAGCTGCTTTGGCCATTTCTCGGCCTCAGCATCTGGAGATATTAGTATTCTGTACTTTCCGTTTGGACTTATAAAATTTTCTATCGCCACAATTTTACCTCCATAGGTACCATATGAAAGTCCCGGCCAGCCTGAAAATACTATTCTTGGCCAACCATCAAACCATACTCTAACTTTAGCACCACGATGCACCAAAGGCAAATCGATAGGGTTCACATAGCTTTCTATAGCAATATCATAACCCGCGGGCATAATGCTTACAATAGGTGTACCCTCTTTAATAGTTTCGCCTAAACCTGCCAGGAGCGCACGGTTTACATAACCACTTTGGGGGGCGGTAATGTAGTATAACCCGTTTCGTATACTGTAATTGGCAACTTGATTTTGAAGCTTATTAACCTGTGCTTTGGTATCATACTGCGTACTTAACGCGGTAAATTTATCACTTTGCGATTTAGATATTTTTTCAGAATATTCAGCGGTGATACGATTTATTTCTACTTTAGCATTTAAAAGCTCATTTTGGCTGCTCAATAGTTTGTTCTCCTGAGTGACAATATATGCCTCAGCCTCCTGAAGCTTTAAGCGCTTCTGCTCAACGTCGGTCATTGGCTTTAAACCTTCTTTGTTAAGCGATGTAGAGCGGTTAAACTGGGTTTGGGCAATACGCAATTGCGTTTTTACAGCTTCGAGGTCCATACTATCACTTTTGATTTTTAAGTATGCCTGTTTAATTTTATTTTGGGCTTGTTGTAATTTCAATCCTCTTTCGGTACCCAATAATTTTGACTGTAATTCAAGCGAGTTGACTTTATCTCCGTACGATTCTACAGCCATTTCTTTGGCGCCTACCTGCTCTTTTGTATTTGCTATCAGGTTCGGATCAAGATAGTCTTCCTTAATCTCCGATATAAAAAGAATAGTATCACCCTTTTTTACGTAATCACCTTCCTGTACAAACCACTTTTCTATCCTGCCCGCAATCGCGTTATGAACGGTTTGCGGCCTGTGGTCCGGCTTTAAGGTTGTTACTGCTCCGTCGCCCGATATATTCTGGGTCCACGGCAGGAACAGGCAAGCTATCAGGAATATCAAAAATCCTACTATTATTCTGTTTAGCGTTTTATAATGAGGCCTACGGGCTACATTAGTTATCGATGCGTATTTACCCGGGGTAATAAGTACCTGATTATCTTTAGATAAACTAAGCATAAATTAAAGTTTTATGTCGTTAATAATTTTGCCGCCCTCTATCTCTATGGTACGGATACCTTTGTTTTGCCAGCAACTGTTTTTTGAGGCAACAATAAGTGTCCAATTATTTTCGGGCGATCTTAAAAACTCGATAATTTTTCTGGAAGTATCATCATCCATATTGGCGGTGGGTTCTTCTAAAATCAAAATCTTAGGCCTGTGTACTATACTGCGTGCTAACAGTATTTTTTGAACATCAGACCCCGATAGCTGGCGTCCGCCAGGATGTATATGTGTTTCGAGTCCATCAGGAAACGTTCTTAAAAATTCTGTAAGGCAAACATTATCTAATGCCCACTTTAAATCGTTGTTGTCTATATTTTCGTTACCGTACAGTATATTATCTCTAATAGTACCATCAAACAATGATTCGCCCTGAATTAACGTACCCGATTTTGCTTTATAAGCATCATCATCGAGGCGATTCATAAAGTTATCGGTAATGTAAACCGACCCGTAATCTGGCTCGACCACTCCTGCCAGTAACCTCAGCAAGGTACTTTTACCGGCACCATTTTTACCGGTGACAACTATTTTTTCGCCTTGCGAAATTTTAAGGCTTATATTTTTAAGCGACTTTTTTTCGTGACCCGGATAGCTGTAGCTTATGCCCTCTGCTTCTAAATTAATATCAATTTCGTTTTTAAGTAAAAAGTCAGGAATCGCGGCTATATCCATATCAGTTACCTGTCCAATTTTTTCTACCGAGGTAAGTACATCGTAAAATGACTCTAACCCAAATATTAACTTCTCCACCGAGTTTATTAGCAGTACAATAACAATTTCTGATGCGATAAACTGGCCTATGTTCATTTGATTGTTAATTACCAAAAAGCCACCAATAGATAGTAGCGCCATAGTTATAACAACCTTAAATATTACTAATTGTATGTATTGCTTTCTGAGTACTTTAAAGTGCTTTTCTCTAAAGTTTACATAGTCGTTTACATACCCATCATTTCTGTCTAATGCGTAATCAAATTGCCTTTTTCTGCTAAAGCTCTCTCTGTTACGTGCAATTTCCTGAAGCCATGCAGCTACTTTATATTTATAGGTAGACTCTTTAATGCTGGTTTCTAAACCGTCTACATAAGAGAATTTAAATATTATATACAAAACCCCAGCCAATAAAAGGCCGATTACTAAAAAGAATGAGTGATAGAATGCAAGCAGGATTATACCAAAACCAACCTGCAAAAACGCAGTAGAAAAATCAAGCAGTAGTTTAGCTGCGCCTTTTTGCACCATAAGGGTATCGAAAAAACGGTTGGCCTGCTCCGGAGCATATTTTTGGTACAGCTCTTTAAATTTAATCAATGGCATGCGGTAAGCAAACTCGAACGACGATCTGACAAAGATGCGCTGTTGCAAATTCTCGAGTATGCGCAACTGCATTATGGTAAGAATACCTGCAAAGCCTATTCCTACTGTAACAATAAATACCAATACAATCCAGGACACGCTAACCTGGCCGCTTTGTATAAAATTAATAATTGCCTGCACACCAAGGGGTAATGACAAGTTTACCAAGCCGGCAAATGCGGCATAAAATATTATTTGATAAACGTCGCGTTTATCAAGCTTAAGTAAATTATAAAATCTTTTAAATGGAGTCATAGTAAATAAGTACAGTGATTAAAAACGTTACCTGTATTTGCGAAACGAAATACAGCAACTATTACAGGAACATCCTGCAACATGAATTATCGGTAGCTATAAACTAAAGTCCGGAGGCGGTAGGTGAATTTCGTTATAGAAATTAGCATGTAAGCCCGGCTGCCTGCAATACATTGCTTTTACATTTACATTAAAAGCTTTACAAAGCGCTAAAACAGCTTGGTTAGGCACTAAATAATCTATTATCAGTTTTATAGTATTGCTATTTTTGCCGGCTTCGTAATCAGAATCTTCTACCTCTTCAGACCCTGTAGTACATTTAAGCATCTTTTTAAAAACGTTCCAGACTACACTCTCGTTAGTCTGTATATCAGCGGCGTTAGTCGGCGTATTACTAAGGTTGTTAGATAAATTTAAGCTACTGATTAAAAAATAACCTATCAGCAGTACCTGTAGTACACTACTAAATTTGCTATCTTTTATTATTTGCATCATACGTCTTCTACATCAACAGTTAGGCCAAATATAGTCAGTAATGGTTAATTATTTAAATTATCTCATCAAAAGTACCCAAATTAGTATATTTAATGCATAAAATTAAAAATTCTAATGTTAGGTGATTTTGATGTTACTGACTAATTTTAATAAAGTTATTGCTATGTTAATAAAATTTAGGCTAACAATTTTTATATCTAATTTAGATATACACATTTCTTTAGACTCGAATATTAAAATATCTCACTAATAATTATAACATCATGAAAATTACAGCAGCCATTTTTAGGAATGTCATGGTTATGGCAGTACTATTTACAACTTTAAATTTATTATCGTCATGTGACAGTTGCAACCGCCCTAGTAGTAATGAGTCTGGCACAACCACAGGCCAGCAGGCTAACGGCGATAACAGTGCTACCGAAAGGCCGGGTGCAAATGAAGATTCCGGGTCGCAGGGAGGAAATGAATAGTACTGGCAAATGGTATTATATTATGGCAGCTGCTATTTTAACACATCAGCAACCTGCTGCCATAATATAACTTTATCTTCTAAAGACATCCGTGCATTAAGCCCACTTGTAGAAGGTAGCACTTCATATTTTATACCCGAATATTTTATGCAATATTTAGAGTAAAATTTTTCTGCTGTTTTGCTTTCAAAGAAAACGTGAGTAATGTTTGGATACAATGCGTGCAGTTGCGCAAAATCATTAGGGACTTCATTTTTTATTTTATTATCCTGGCTCCCCTCCCGCTCACACGATATCAACACATTGCATAAAGCAATGTTATTATCCCTTAGTAAGTTAAGTCGCTCGGGGTAATTTTTACTAAATGGGATACCGAAGATCGTAAACATTATTTTCCAGAAATAATTACCGGCGTTGCCGTAGTACTGCTGCAAGGCAATTGATTTTTCGCCCGGCATGGTACCCAAAATTAACACTTTGCTGTTATTATTTATAAATGGAGGTAACGCTCTTTTCATTGACTAACAGATATGAAATAAAAACGGCTTGTAACAATTACTACAAACCGTTTTAAGACAACTATTTACCTTTTAGGTATTCCTCTACCGTTTTAGCGCTGTTACTGCCGGAATCTTTAACGGCTTGCTTTAACTCATCGTGGCTTACGCCAAATTTTTCTGCCCAATAGCGAATTTCATAATCTTCAGATGTATTTATTCTGTCACGGTCCGGGCTACCAGATTTTGTTTTATCATCACTCATGGCTAATGTATTTTTATGTTACTCTAATTTAGTGAACACTTCATTAATTCAAAATAAACTTAACACAGCATTAGCATGATTGCTTACGATAAAAATTATGTCTATGTATAAGATTTCGTTAACAATGGGCTGCATCTTAATTATTTACCTTTAATACACCAAGCCTGTATTCAAGGCTGTACTAACTTATAGTTATGAAAGCAAAGCAACCAGTACCAGCTACAAAAAGTTTACCAGCAGACAAACTCTTACATAAAGGAAGTAAAGCTAAAATGCCGCAAAAGGTAAAGCCAATGCTGGCTACGTTAGTAAACGAACCGTTTGATGACCCTGACTGGAGTTACGAAGTTAAATGGGATGGCTACAGGGCTTTGGCTTATGTAAACAGCGGTAGTGTAGAGTTTACCTCGCGCAATAACAAATCGTTTACAGAAAAATATTATCCGTTAGCCGCCGTAATGCAGGAGTGGACTATTAACGCAGTACTGGATGGCGAAATTTTAGTGATTGGAAAAGAGGGCAAGGCTAATTTTGGCGCACTGCAAAACTGGCGTAGTGAGGCCGATGGCGACTTGGTGTACTATGCTTTCGACATCCTTTGGTATGAAGGTAAAAACCTAATGGACCTGCCCCTTTCAGAAAGGCAAATGATTTTAAAAGAGATATTACCCATAGATAACGACCATGTTAGGATAAGCCAAATTTTTACAGCCAACGGACTGGGGTTTTTTGAGGCTGCTGAAAAAATGGGACTGGAAGGTATTATGGCAAAGAGGCTTACTAGTACTTACAAGCCCGATAGCCGATCTAAAGACTGGCTTAAAATAAAAGTGCATCAACGGCAGGAGGTGGTTATTGGCGGGTTCACCAATAACGAAGGATCATCTAAAACATTTAGCTCTTTATTGCTTGGCGTTTTTGAAAACGGAACCTTTAAGTACGTAGGCAAAGTGGGTACAGGCTTTACAGCTAGAAAGCAGAAAGAGATGATGGAGGTATTTTCGCCACTAATTACTAAGGACATGCCGTTTGATTATGAGCCAGATGTAAATAAGCCATCACGGTTTCGCCCTAATCCACCTAAAGCAATTGCGACCTGGCTAAAGCCAGAATTAGTATGCGAAGTTAGTTTTGCGGAGGTTACTGCAGATGGTGTTTTTCGTCATCCGTCGTTTGAAGGAATGAGATCTGATAAAAAGGCCAAAGAGGTTGTAAGGGAAACTGCCGTATCAACAAATGAAATAACTGAGCCTGCAGAAAAAGATAATAATAATGCCGCTTCCAGTTTAGTAACTGCACCGAAACGATCCGGCCAGCAAACGCTACTTAACCCTACTGAAGAAACGCAGGTTAAAAAAATAAACGGTCATGATTTAAAGTTTAGCAATCTCAGTAAAGTGTACTGGCCTGAAGAGGGCTATACCAAGCGAGATATGTTTAACTATTATTATCAGGTAGCCGAATATATTTTGCCATACCTTAAAGACAGGCCACAATCTTTAAACCGTTTCCCGAACGGGATACATGGCAAGAGTTTTTACCAGAAAGATGTGAAAGGAAAAGCACCAGACTGGATAAAAAGACACCCCTATACTACCAGCGATGGCGAAGATAAAGAGTTTGCCGTAGGCGATGATGAAGCTACACTGCTGTGGATGGCATCATTAGGTTGCATAGAAATGAACCCGTGGTTTAGTACGGTACATCATCCTGACAATCCTGACTATTGCGTAATTGATCTTGATCCTGACCAAAATACCTTTGAACAGGTAATACAGGCCGCGCAAGAAGTAAAAAAAGTATTAGATGCCATTGGTATACCGAGCTACCCTAAAACGTCGGGCTCTACAGGTATTCATATTTACATACCGCTTGGGGCAAAATACACGTATGATCAGTCGCAAATGTTTGGAAAATTAATTGTCAGCATCGTGCATGAACGGTTATCCGACTTTACGAGTTTAGAACGCCAAATTAAAAACAGGGGTGGTAAAATGTATCTCGACTTTTTGCAAAACCGCCCTGGCGCTACCATTGCCGGGCCTTATTCATTACGACCAAAACCTGGGGCAACCGTATCTATGCCGCTGCATTGGGAAGAAGTAAAACCGGGTTTAACAATGAAGGATTTCACGATTAAAAATGCCGTACAACGGCTACAGTCAGAAGGAGATATATTTATAAATGTTTTAGGAGAGGGTATCGATATGGAAAAAGCTCTGGCCAAGGCGCAAAGTATTTTCTACTAATATAAAAATTAAACGAAAAGAGCCTGCTAAATTTAGCAGGCTCTTTTGTATCTGTATCTAACTATTTATCTGTTAGATTTACTAATTGCTTTTACAATGCAGCCTGTAACGAGAGCGCCGGCTAAATAATATGCTACCGTTAGCGCCTTAGTCTTCTGGCTTCTGTTTACAGGTTCGGGATCGAGCCCTAGTGGTTCGGCTAACGTGACAGCACCCACTCCGGCTGATATACCATAAGCTAATGCACGGGTAAAAACATGTTTTCTACTGCCTGCACCTATCAGGCTATAGTACATAGCATTGCTAACAATATCGCCTGCAAGTGTGGCTTTATATAACGTTTTTTGATCGTCTATCGATTTCCCGAAATAGCTGAGTGATTTTTCGAGTGCCTCCTCTCCCAGCAGGTCCACCCTCGGCATATTGCTGCTCTTATATTTAAGGCTTTCATGTAAAACATTCAGCGCTATTGCACCACCAAGGCCAGCTAATAAGTTTTGTAATTTACTCATGTTATCGTTTTATTGAATTAGTTAGACAATAAAGTTCTGCGAAAAAACCTGTTATTGTTGTTAGAGCTTAGTTAAAGTAATTATTGGCTAATTAATTTTTAAGATATTTATAGTAAGTTACAACTTTCTATACAAGCAATTCACAAACAATTATCCACCTGTACAATTCGCATAATATTATGAACGATATCGCCAAACGCTTCCTCGAGAATCCTTTATTAATGCCGAAGGATCTTAATCCAAGTATCGAAACTCTGCAAATTATAAGTCTTTTAAATCCCGGAGCTTTTACTTTCGATGGAAAAATATGGTTATTGGTGCGTGTGGCCGAGACTATCGCAAAAAAGGAAGGTATATTGTCTTTCCCTATAGTTAATGAATTGGGTGTAACTGAAATAATTGATGTACCGCTTAACGACCCGGATCTTATTGCAAACGATGCGAGAATTATAAAATATAAAGGTTTAGACTATCTTACTACCATTTCTCACCTGCGATTAGTCTGCAGTGATGATGGTGTAAAATTTTATGAACCCGAAGGCTATGACCTTTTAACCGGTAGAGGTTACTTAGAACAATACGGTATTGAAGACTGCCGTGTTACTCAAATTGAAGACACCTACTACCTAACCTATACGGCAGTATCCAGCAATGGCGTTGGCGTTAGCCTTCGCACCACAAAGGACTGGAAAAATTTTCAAGAAAAGGGAATGATTCTTCCGCCACACAACAAAGACTGCGCTATTTTTGAAGAAAAAATTAACGGCAAATACTATGCTTTACACCGCCCCAGTAGCGTGAAAATTGGCGGTAATTATATATGGCTTGCTGAGTCGCCCGATGGTATACACTGGGGTAATCACCAATGCATTATTAAATCGCGGGCTGGCCTTTGGGACAATGCAAGGGTTGGCGCTGGCGCATCGCCTATTAAAACAGATAAAGGCTGGCTCGAAATTTATCATGGCGCTAATGATAAAGATCAATATGCTTTAGGGGCATTTCTGATGGATTTAAATGATCCATCAAAAATACTTTCGAGAACGGTTAAGCCTATTATGTTACCAACCGAAAACTATGAACTTAGCGGATTTTTCGGACATGTAGTTTTTACCAATGGCCACGTTGTAGACGGCGATAAGCTTACTGTATATTATGGGGCAGCAGATGAATTTGTATGCGGTGCCCATTTCTCAATTACCGAAATAATGTCATTGCTGAAGGAAGTTTAATCAATTTGCTATAACATTACTTATCATAAAGTTAATATTTATCGCAATAAAGCTGTTTAGCGGTAACTTCGTGCTCCCTAAATTTATGATAGTGACGACGCCAGAAATTAGAACTACTTTATTACTGATCCCTGGTGGTAGAGACCTGAGTCTGCCACAAAACGCAACAAAGTTTAAAACATCTTTACAACATGCAGTTTTGAATAAAACTGCCCAAATAATCATGCTGGCTGACACTCCTATTGTTCCAGAGGAAACAGTACAGCAAAAATACGATTTTAAAACTGTGCTTTTAATAGAATCCGACGGCATTGCGTCCGTAGATGACGTCTGGACATTTGCTAATCAATTGTTAGATGGCCACTTACCGCTTTTGTGTGAGGCTGGGTTTGATTACCAAGTTACAAAGATGGAGCCAGTTAAAGTTCAATACGAAGATTTTGAAAGGCTTGCAAAATTTCTGTAATTAGTATCCAGAATTCCTTCTCAAATCTGACTATTCATATCATAAGTGGTTAAAATTTTACATAAAACATAATATTTTTATAAATATCATGAGCACTTATTGGTTTACATTCAACTAAAACTTAATTTCGAATGCAAATCTTACAAATTTTACACTTATAATCTAATCCGAAAATGACATCATATAATCAGTTTCCATTTTATGCAAAATTTGCATTAATAGTTGTTACATTAATTGGCCTTGTTGCCATTTGTTTTTACGGGCAGGGAATTTTATCGCCTATACTACTATCATTGCTATTCGCGATTTTGTTGCGGCCGGTTTCAGCATTTTTAACCAACAAATTGCACTTACCTAATGTTTTAGCATCGCTACTGGCGGTAATATTATTTGTGTTATTTTTCGCTGCAATTTTTTACTTTATTTCAATGCAACTCTCAACCATGGCAGATGATTGGGATAAAATAAAAAGTAACTTGGTAATGCACCAAAACAATTTACAGAGTTATATAAATGAAACCTTCAGCATAACAAAGTCGGAACAGGATAAAATGGTAACCAAGGCCACATCCGGATCAATGGAAGGTGGTAAGGCAATAATGGGAAGTACATTAGTATCTTTTACAGATTCGCTTATGAACCTGATCCTTATTCCTATCTACATGTTTTTGATATTACTTTATCGTACGCATTTTATAAAATTTTTATGCAAGTTGTTCGATAGGCAGTACCACAGCAAATTGCAGGACATACTTACAACAATTAAAACTGCCGTTCAAAGTTATATAGTTGGTTTGCTGTTTGAAATGGTAATAGTCTCTGTGCTTACCGCTGTTGGTTTAATGATAATTGGTGTAAAATACGCAATTTTGTTAGGCGTTATAACAGGGTTGTTAAACCTTATTCCGTATATCGGTATTGTAATAGCGGGCGTTTTAACCGTTATAGCATCACTTACAGGCACCAGCGATCTAACGATAATAATTGGTATACTGGTTGTTAACATAATAGTGCAAATAATCGATAATAATATTTTAGTACCAATAGTGGTAAGCTCTAAAGTAGAAATTAACTCTATTGCCTCCATTGTGGGTATTATAATTGGCGGGGCTATTGCAGGTATTTCGGGCATGTTCCTGGCGATACCTATTATGGCAATTTTAAAAGTTATATTCGACCGAATTGAAAGCTTAGAACCTTGGGGATATTTGCTTGGAGATGATTTGCCCAAATCGTTTACATGGAAAAAGAAACAATAATATATTGATAAAGCCAGAGCATTTAGTTCTGGCTTTTTATTTTAATTCTAATTTAGAATCCATCAATAATCTACAATGTATCGACTAACATAATCTTTTATATGCAATAGGTTATCTCATTAAACGTTTTTATTTATTTTTACTAAAACGTTTTATTAACCAGCCATCAAATGCAAAGACGACAATTTATACGCATCACCAGCACTAGTGCCGCAGCGTTACTTTTAAGCAGACTTACCTATGCCAATTCTCCTTTTACTACCCTTATCAATGCACCGGATGAAGTTTTTGCACAATCGGGCACGGAGTGGTATAAACTTACAGGATCTAACGGAAGTAAATTCACTTATCAGGATATTGAGGTCAGTATAAAGTCTAATGGTAACGCAAAAGGTGTATTTGTAACTTCGCCTAAGCAACAGTTAAATGCAGTACGCATTAAATGGAAACATAACACACCTGTTAATGCAAAATTTTTAGGCGATCATTGGGAACGGTCTTATGGAGACCTCCAATGGAAGACTAAAAGTGCAGGCGTTAAAAACCCATGGTATATACTTATACACGATGCTAAAAAGACAGCTTGCTTTGGTGTTAAAACCGGAGCTAATTCAATTTGCTGGTGGGCACTGAACAACAATAGCCTTGAACTTACACTCGATACACATTCCGGCGGTAATGGCGTTATGCTAGGCAATCGTGTTTTGCATGCTGCAGATATTGTCACCATGGATAGCAAAACAGGCGAAAATCCGTTCATGACTGATAACCGTTTTTGCGGCATGATTTGCGAAAAACCCCGACTACCAAAACAGCCTGTTTACGGAATAAACGACTGGTATTTTGCATATGGCAACAACTCGTTCGACCTTATTAAAAAGACCACAGCCATGATGGCCGAACTGGTTACAGATACTAATAATAAGCCGTTCTCTGTAATCGATGCAGGATGGGCAACTTACTCACCCTTATTGCCGGGCGATGGTGGCTGGAACGACGACTTTTCTAAGCCAAACGATAAGTTTAAAGACATGCAGTTACTGGGCGATGAAATTAAAAAGCTCGGGATGCGCCCGGGGTTGTGGATGCGCCCGCTATGCGCCAGGCATGATGATAAAGCGAGTTTGCTCGCCCCTAAAATACCCGGACGAGATAATCCTAAAAACCCTGTGTTAGACCCTACAATACCCGAGAATATTGAACGTATTAAACACAACTTTGAAGTTTACAAACAATGGGGTTACGAAATGGTAAAGCACGATTTTAGCACCTATGATATTACAGGCCGTTGGGGTTTTGATATGAAAGAGAGCATTACTGCCCCAAATTGGAATTTTAATGATAGAAGTAAAACTACTGCTGAGATTATTCTGGATTTATATCGAGCAATTCGCGAGGCTGCAGGAAATAGTATTTACATTATTGGTTGCAATACGCTAAGCCACCTTAGTGCAGGTATTTTTGAGTTGTGCCGTACGGGCGATGATACAAGTGGGAATGACTGGGAACGCACGCGAAAAATGGGCGTAAACACTCTTGCCTTCCGTTTGCCGCAGCACAACAAGTTTTATGCGATTGATGCCGACTGTGTAGGCCTGACTACTAAAATTGAGTGGAGCCGCAATAAACAATGGCTTGACTTATTAGCGCAAAGTGGATCACCCCTATTTATTTCGGCACAACCCGAAGCTATAGGCGCAGCCCAAAAAGCTGCTATTAAAACTGCTTTTGCCCAAGCGGCCAAAGTACAGCCACTTGGTGAACCTTTAGACTGGATTACTAACACTGAACCCACAAAATGGAAATTAAATAATAAAATTGTTGATTATAACTGGTCATAACAAACAAGAAAAACCATCCTTAACGGATGGTTTTTCTTATTGTAAATGTTTGATGATTTTAATTTACTACTGCTACAGCTTTGTTTCCTAATTTAAAAGCGCTGAACAATAAATATATCCCGCACACTAAAATTACTGCAATAGAACCCTGTTGCGAACCCACGGCATCGGTAGCAAAACCCATTAATGGTGGGATGATGGCGCCACCTGCAACGCCGGTTATCATAAGTCCGGATATTTCGTTGGTAAGCATGGGCTGCGATTTAATTGCGAGTGTATAAATTACCGCAAAAATGCTCGATGACCCAAATGCGACAATAACCACCAATGCCAGTATCGAAGTCTGATCCTGAGCGAAAAACAATCCGACAAGTGCCAGTACAACTACTACCATATTCACCCTGAAGAAAGACTTTTCTGAAAACTTAGCCAGAAGGAAAACTCCGAATATGGTACCGATGGTACGGGCAGCAAAGTACCAGCTTGATCCATATGTTGCGGCTTCTTTAGCCAGGCCTACCCTCTCTATCAATAGTTTAGGGGTAACTGTATTCATACCAACATCAAGCCCAACCACACATAAAATTCCCAGGAAGGATAATAATATGTTGGTATCGCTCAGCAAACCAATTGTTTTACCAAAGCTTGCTGTTTTTTTCTCTGTAACGGCTTCATCGATCTTTGTGAAGAACAGCCATATTAACGATATTGATGTGATGGCTGTGTAAACGATAAAGCTTTGTTCCCATGAGCCGTAGTGCAGCGAAAAATATCCTACGATTATCGGACCCGTAAATGATGATATGGCTTTAATAAATTGCCCTCCTGTAATAAAACTGGTAAGCTGTTTACCACTTACTACATTTGTTATCAGTGGGTTTAACG
>Ga0265797_10000759_pt1 | contig 58881 bp, 58 predicted proteins | sample P2T30metagenome_FD_192433 | JGI IMG/M metagenome (GOLD analysis project Ga0265797, IMG submission 192433) | Plant litter microbial communities from East Loma Ridge, Irvine, California - P2 T30 | ecosystem: Environmental > Terrestrial > Plant litter > Unclassified | place: USA: California... | reverse complement strand
AGCTTGGCCTCACAGACACACAAGCAGAGTACTGGGATCCGTTCCTGCTTCGTGGTGTCGCTTTCTCGCCGCGAGCGTCAGCTATCGAGCTCATAGATTGGGCCAAGCTGAAGGGCACAAGACCGGCGTCTTCAGACGGAAACCCGGCAAATCCTCTCCTATACGACCCGAATGCCCGGCGTCAATTAACTGCTGAGCAGAGCGCTATACTTGTCGAGGGGGAGACGATGGATTGTCTGCTCACTATGCAAAATCCATATGAGGTCGCCCTTGACATCGAGTCTGTCAAATTCGTGACGGAAGGCGTAGAAGTCAAATCAAAACATGGAGTATTGCATCTCGGGCCGGCACGACTTCAACAGCTGTCAGTGTCACTCACTCCCATGACGACAGGCAAGATTGAGATCAAAGGTTGCCGGATTAAATTGGCCAGCTTCCGAGAGAAATTTTTCCCTATCATCGTGAAGCCATGGTCACAGCCTAATTCGCTGATTGTGAAGAACATCGGCCAAGACGCACGATCCGGCGACGAGGACCCCAAACATAAGCCTGAGGATCCCAAGCATGTCACCGTATCAGCAGACGTCATCCTCCCTCTTCCAACACTGGTCCTCAAGGGTACCTCGCTAGTGGAATCGAGTTTGATGCTCCTCGAAGGCGAAATGAAGACATTCGAAGCAACGATTGAGAATACATCGGACACGAAAGCTTCGGTCCTTGAAGTTCTGGGGAGTGTCGAAGGTCTCACGATGACCGACAAGTCAGCACCGGTCGTTCCGCCTAAGGAGTCTGTCAACATAACCCTCAAAATTGTCGGCAAGGCAGGCATGACCCAACTGAGGGCAGACATCTTCCACGCTGGCCCAGAGAAAGAACCCGGGTATGCGAGAATGTTGTCTGTGCCAATGGCCGTGACCGTCAATGCCGCTCTGCAGGCCCATCACCTCGACGTGTCAGAGTCGGAGAAAGACGACGTTCTGTGTGCGTCTTTCGATCTGGGCAACGCCTGGCCCAAGTCCGTCTCTTTCGCTTGCAGCATCAAAGATGGCAAAGACTGGACCGTCACGCAGCAAAGCATCATCGCCCCCGGCGAAGTCCAACGCATCTACCTTGACGTCCGCCGTTGGGTTCACGAGGTCAAAGGCGAACCCAACACAGAAGAGATCCGCCGAGCTCTCGTCGAGCGGATCCGCATTACATGGAACATGGACTCTCGGAACGGCGAAGTCCCCTTGCAAAACCTCACGCTCCCACCCGAAGCCCTTGCCATCCTCCGTGGCTCATCCATCGCCACTCAAATCTCACTCCCAGATCACGACGCCACTTCCACTGCAGGAACAGCAATAGCAAAAACAGGCTCCTTCCTCACAGTCCGCGTCACCGTCCGCAACCGCTCCACGCGCTCAGCGCCTCTCCTCGTCGAACTCCAACCTCAATCGGCCGGAATGTCAGAACAGACTTCTGACAACAGCCGCCAGCCGATGGTCGCTGGCTCTCTTTCACGGTTCGTAGCTGCGCTGAAACCTGGAGAGAGTCGAGATGTGGACTTTGCACTGTGTCCGCTGCTCATTGGCGCATTGAACCTGTCGGCTAGTGTGAAGAGTGCGTTGGGGTTGCAGAGTGGGAGCGAATGGGAGATTTTGGGGAGGAGTAAGGGGTTGGTTGTTAGGGTTGGGGAGTAGAGGGGTAACATTTGTCAAGACACGAAATCAGAAATCTGTTATGCAAGGTTGTCATTGTCAATGAGGTATTGGTGCTCTCTCCGTGTGCAAGTGTCGGTGAGTCGTCTGGCTGACGGGCGCCCTCTCTCGATTGGATTGCTGGTCGGCTGCCCGGGCGGCTAACGATTGGTTTGTAGCTCTTCATCACCAGCGCACCATCGGCGATATCTCTTTCGAGGTCAACTCGAGCAAAAACAGCTTCACCATCTTCCTCTGCGTTCGGATCCTTCACAAGGACCTTAACACCACTATGTGGCCCTGCGATACCGAAGACTGCACAAAGCCAGCAGTCCGGATCCAAGGCGAATGCATCTTATGCAACAAGCACATGTGTGCTCGGCACTTGGAGCCTGACTTCCACAAATGTCCAGCGTGGGAGGCAAGTATTTGAGATTCTACTTGGATGTCCGGCCGTTGCTGACTAACACATCACAGAATGAAGCAAAGTATGATCCGGCTATGAGAAGATCGGAACAGCAGGAGATCGAGTGGCTCATCAATAGAATCAACCTGCCGGTACTAACTGCAAGAGCTAGTTTTTTGCGCGATGGAATCCCATGCACTGTTCCTCCTTTGACTTATGACCGCGCGTCCTTTCAACTCCTTGGGATCTCCAGTCCTGCAGCCGAGCCTTAAAATTGGCCCTTTTGCCCGAGAGTCTCTGACCGACGTCGATCGAAACCTGACTATAAAGACACTGGGACCCTTCCATTCGCTACGAGATTATCACACGGCAGAGATCCATTTGATCCTTGACTTGATCCAACGGCGAGAGATGTACGCTCAGCAACCTGTAGACGCTTATCTGATCCACCTGTTCTTGTTGGAGTTGGTACCCCGTATCACCGAGAGTGTCGATTCAACAAAATCAGGACAACTCTCGTACTTTCTCACGCACGCCGACGACAAGGGCGATCACATCCTTGTCGATGATGATTACCACATCACAGCTGTGATTGACTGGGAATGGGCTCATACCGTTCCGCCGGCTTTGGCTTTCAATTCACCTATCATGCTGTTTGACGTCGGGGAATTTTATGATGGCAATAATGCGCTGAGGGCGGACGAAGAGACGTTTGCGGAATTGCTCGAGAAAAAGGGTCGCTCTGATCTTGCCGGGCACGTCAGAAGCGGGCGTGTACACCACAGGTTTGCTTTCTGCTGTGGGTATGATTTATCGGGTTGGAGTGGTTTTTTGGGTTTGTTTCTGGGGTTGAGGAGAGTCGTTGGCGTTGATGCGGAGGTGGAATGGGATGAATGGAAAAGTGTAGCCCTCGAGAGGTTTCGTGAGGATGTCGGTTTACAGCAAGTACTGGCGATGCTGTAGAATGCATCATCTTCTCTGGATGGGGGAGTCTAGCAGTATGCACCTCGTGCCTATTCATTCACCGTCTCAAATTTATTCCCTGAAGCAATATCGATGGTCACAAATTGGATCGGAGATGTTAACATTTCTACCACCTAGGATGAAACATTCGATTCAGGGACGTGCCAGAGATGTAAGCTTCCAACTCTGTTCAACTCCACGTGTATCCATGTCAAAAGTAAATCTAAAGCACGTCAAATCTTGAGTGTATTGAACATTGCCTCGACCTGATTGGCCGAGCGGCTAATGATCGCCACCTTGCATCTGCACAACAATTACCGTCGCAAAGATTCCGCGCCTATTACCAAGCCGAGCCTTGCGGTGAGATACACTCATCATCATTATGTACATATAAGGATAGGATCCTAAGCTGGTTGCATTCGTTCTACTGTCTATCTAAAGACGCGACTCACCAGTGATGGCATCGACAGCGATGACTGACAATGGCTGCAGCCCAGAGCCGCCAATCGCCACCCAAGCCGACATGGAGGCCTTGCACCCTGTCCAGACCAACAATCGCCGACCAGATTGCTTCAACAGCACGATCCAGGAAGTCCTCTTCGTCCTGACCTGCACCATGGCAATCGCGATGCCCGCCTACGTGTCCGGCATGATCACAGTAATCTCATCCTTCGTCGGCCGCGACCTGGACATGACCACCGCCGAGATCACATGGCTTACATCCGCCACCGCGCTCGCCAGCGGTGCTTTCCTCCTGTTCTTCGGCGGAGTAGCGGACCTGTGGGGCAGGAAGATCATGTTCATCGCATCGATGCTTCTCTTCGCCGTGTTCGCCCTGGTAGCCGGGTTTGCAACGGACGCGATCGCTCTGGACGTCTTGATGGGAGTCATGGGTCTGTTTGCGGCTAGTGCGGTGCCGCCTGCTGTTGGTCTTCTGGGGGTGGTGTATGAGAAACCGAGCAAGAGGAAGAACTGGGCTTTTGCTTGCTTCTCGGGGGGTAACCCTCTCGGGTTCGTGTTTGGGACGATCTTCAGCGGCGTGGCGACTAATCTCTTCAATTGGAGAGCGAGTTACTATTTCCTCGCCATCTTGTTCTTGTTCTTTTCGGTTTTGGGCTGGTTCACTGTTCCCAGGGATCCTTCTGATAAACAGCCGATCAACTGGGAGACTCTTAAGAGATTTGACATTGTTGGTGTGCTGATGACCATCGGAGGAATTGGCATGTTCTCTGCGGCGCTCAGTCTTGGAGAAGACGCAGCACAAGGCTGGCGAACAGGCTACGTCCTCGCCCTACTCATAGTCGGCGCAGCCCTCATGATCGGCTTCGTCTTCTGGGAGCTCTGGATCCCACACCCTCTGGTCCCCATGCGGATGTGGAAGGATCGCAACTTCGCCCTCTCCCTGGCGATCCTGAGCCTTGGAAACCTCGCGTTTACGCCCGGCGCCTTCTTCATCGCCCTCTACTTCCAAGAAGTCTGGAACATGTCCGCGCTACAAGTCGCCGTCCACGTGTTGCCCATGGCAGTCATGGGGATAATCGTCAACGTCTTTGCGGGGATGGTCTTGCACAAGGTCTCGAACAAGCTGCTCATGTACGTTGGAGCAATCGCTTACACCATCGCTTTCCTGCTCTTGGCATTCAACCGCCAATCTTCGAGCTACTGGGCCTTCAGCTTCCCGGCTTTCATCCTGATGGTCGTCGGCGCCGACCTCGAGTTCAATGTCGCCAACATGTACGTCATGTCGTCCCTGCCGCCTGCGCAGCAGAGCATCGCCGGCGGTATCTTCCAGACCGTCACGAGGTTGTGTATGACGGTCGCGTTTGGCGTCACGACGGCTTTGTTCAACGCTGTGCAGCAGAATCCTACCATGCCGGCGTATTGGGATCGTGAGACGCAGCCATATACTGCGACTTTCTGGTTCGGACTTGCTAGTTCGGTGATGTCGGTGGCGTTGGTGCCTTTCTTGACGCTGACTACTCAGGGTGGCAAGGTGAAGACTGTTCGTGGGTCGCCGTCACCACCAACAGGAGTTGTTGAGAAAGCAGGGGTGGCAACCGCTTCTCAATCTATAGAGAAAGATTAGTAGATTCAGTAGATGCTGCCAACGTCTGTTGGCATTGCTTAGGAAAAATTCGTAGTGAATTGTGGACGTTGACTTCGACAGACATTTCCGACCATTTCTTGTAATATTTGCAAACGTCTTGTCAGCTTTTCCAAGAAAGAGTGACATGTCAATGTTGAAATCGACTCGTAGATTTGAGTGAACGCGACGAAACGGCCTTTTCCTCAGTACCGAAACCTCGTGATCGATTGAGACTTCGAAAAAAAGTAAATAAATGATGAAGTACAGTCTGCATTCATGACAAGGAAGTCGCGTCATCGGTCAGTGAAAATGAAGAAACGGTCGTTTTCGTAGCACCAAAAACCCGCTTCGACAATAGACTTCGATGCGCGTTGTTATACAATTCGTTCGCAAGCTCTGCAGCAGTCTCTTTCAGGAGGTGTAGTGTGCAAGTACATTTAGTGATTTGGAACGTGTTGAATCTTGCGTACGTAGGCCATCTCGTTTGTCGTACAGATGAAAAGGAAAGCGAGAGCGAAGGTCTGGGCGGCCTCTCAGCGGCTTGGTATTTTGACTTAGCGGCCGTTGGCGGTGGCGTCAAGAACATTAGGTTAGTCTCAGACTCTTAGATCGTGGAGATACAGAATGACGATCGATTTGTGGAGGCATTGATCGATTGTTTTGAGTAAGCGTGGGTCGCGTTGCATCGCTATTTGAAGACCACGTCAGGTAGTGGAATATGTTTGTGGTGTAAGGTCGAAAATGCTGTTCTCAATCGGTCAACCCGAATCAATCAATTTAGATGCTGTTTACTGGTGCAAGCGAAGTCGGAAGAGCATTCCGTGCGCCTAGCTTTGCCGAGATTTGATTGATCTTGGTAGGGCATGTTCTAGCGTTAAGCGGGTGAGGCGTGGCAACGGAGTGCAGGCATGCCGGGCGAAAGAAGTGGGCTGACGTGCTCGACTTCCACACTGCGCCTCTCCAACATCCCATTCAATAGACATGGTCGTACGCGTGCGTGACCCTTTCTCTCAACATTCGTTATAGCCAACTTCTGCATTCTGGAGCGTTCAGTCCTCCTGGCATCTTCACGTACGCCACTAATTCGACGACAAGGCCAACTGGCCGTTTGCCACCCAAAACAAAAATCTCATCAACATACCGATCACATACTGGTTGCCTAAACTTCGATTGCTAGCGGGCGGTGCCTGCAATACACACCTGCCATGGTCTTCGTACGGCAATGGTGGGCTCTGGTCCAGAAGACACTCCTCATAGTGTTCTGGCGCAACTGGTTCGGCACATTGGTCCGCGCGTTCTTCGCCCCTATCATCTTCTTTTTCTTCATTTCATACGCGAAGAACTTCTTCGTTCCTCCCAGTGATTTCGGCGTTGGATCTCCAAGACCACTGCGATCGCTGCCAGACGCTGTCTCTCTCGCAAGTGGGGGGCGAAACAACTTCGTCTTTGTCAACAATGGCTTTACTGGCGGCCAAATATCGCAGATCATCACGCCTATCTCGGAGACTCTCACTGGCGCTGGATTGAATGTCCAGACTGTGGACAACGAAGGCGAACTTCTCACTGTTTGCAGGAGTACGATCCGCTCAGTATCGAATTGTTTTGGAGCTGTGACGTTCGTATCTTCGCCCACCGAGGGCTCTGGTGGAATCTGGAACTATACCCTCCGCGCCGACGGTGCTCTTGGAGGTCGTGTGTTCGTCAATCGAGACACCAACGACCACGAGATCTATGTGCTACCTCTTCAGCATGCTGTCGACAGGCAGATCGCGTTGCTGGAAGGCACGACTCTGCCCGATGACGTCCAGGAATTCGCTTACACGTCAAAGACAAACGAGGAACGAGACGCTAACATCGTCCGACTGTACATGGACTCTATCATCAACATCCTTGGTCTTGCCTACTTCATTGGCTTCGTTGGCGTCGCCTACCAGCTGACTGGACAATTGGCCATCGAACGAGAGCTGGGCATGTCGCAGCTCATCGAAGCCATGATGCCAAACAAAAGACGTTGGGAGCCACAGGCGGCGCGCATTCTCTCGATGCACTTCTCTTTCTCCGTCTTGTATTTGCCGTCTTGGGTCATCGGAGCAGCAATCGTCTCCGCTCTGAATTACCCAGACTCACCAATCGGCGTATTGATCGGATACTACATCATGGCAGGTCTTGCGTTGACCAGTTTCTCCATCGCCTTCGCCAGTCTCTTCAGAAAGGCACAGCTCTCGGGAATCACCGTCACGATTGTCTCGATCATCCTCGCGATCATCATCCAAGTCGTACCCCCAAGCAGCGATGGCGCGGTGTACATTGTGAGCTTGATCTTCCCTCCCATGAACTTCACGCTGTTCACGATTTACATGGCGTACTGGCAACAAGAGGAAGTCTCCGTCGATCTCAGCCAAGGGCCACCAGGCTCTCCGTGGCAGGTCCCAGGATACGTGTTCTTCATCTTTTGCGCCATTCAGTTCGTCGTTTACCCATTCATTGGCGCATTCATTGAGCGCAGTCTTTACGGTACGGCCTCCAAGGCCCGCACACTGCGCCATGTGGCAGATGATAGCCCGGAAACAGTCAAGATCGTCGGTCTCAAGAAGTACTACCCGCAAAGTTGGATCTACAGGAACGTTTGGGCCCGCTTCTCAAAGGATCCACGACAGACCGTGAAGGCTGTTGATGATATCAACATTTCAGTCCTTAGAGGCCAGGTTATGATCTTGCTCGGATCCAACGGAAGTGGCAAGAGTACTACACTCGATGTACTCGCGGGTCTGCAGCGTCCTACAGAGGGAACGATCGAGATGGAAGCAGCTGGCGGCATTGGTCTCTGCCCACAGAAGAACGTTCTGTGGGATGAGCTGACGGTTTACGAGCATGTCAAGATTTTCAACCGGTTAAAAGCGACTACCCTCGACTCGAAGGATGCCATGAAGAAGCTGGTAGCGGACTGTGACCTTGAGCAGAAAGTGTACGCGAAATCGAACACTCTTTCTGGCGGTCAAAAACGCAAGTGCCAACTGGCCATGATGCTTACAGGTGGATCAAGCCTTTGTATGCTCGACGAAGTCAGTTCTGGACTTGACCCTCTGAGTAGACGCAAGATCTGGGACATCATTCTCGCCGAGCGTGGAAAGCGTTCCATGATTCTGACCACCCATTTCCTTGACGAGGCCGACCTTCTCTCTGACGATGTCATGATCATCTCGAAGGGTAAGGTCGTAGCGCATGGATCCTCAGTCGCGTTGAAGCACGAACTTGGCGGCGGCTATCGTGTGCGCATCTATCACGAGAACAAGAAGGATCTGCCTGCCGAATTGGAGCAGTACCCCAAGGATATTCAACGCGATCAGACTGTGTACCAGCTCGCCGACTCTGCAACGGCAGCTAGCTTCGTTTTGGAACTCGAGAAGGCTGGAGTCGTGGATTATCAGGTCAATGGTCCGCAACTGGAAGATGTTTTCTTGAATCTTGCCGGCGAGACCAAAGAGGAGTTTGAAAAAGACACAGGCGACGCCATGAGCCCGATTTCATCATCGGAAAACGTCGGCTCGAGAAAGAAAGACCTGCAACTTTCCAAGGGTAAACCACTCTCTTTCCTCGCGCAAACCTGGGTACTCTTCCGGAAGCGCTGGATCATTCTTCGACGAAACCCGCTCCCGTATCTTGTCGCGCTCCTCATCCCAGTGATCGCTGGTGGTCTCGTCACTCTCTTCGTGATGAGTTATAGAACACCGACCTGCAACCCTCGAGAAAATGCTTCGAACAGCCCAAGCTTCTCTTTACAGTCCCTTCTCTTGCTGGACCAAGTCGGCCAGTTCCCTGCCGGACCATCGGCAGACATTCCCCAGCTTGTCGACACTTTGTATCCAGGACTATCAATCGAGTCAGTTGACTCGGTACAAGCACTCAGAGACTACATCAACGCCAACTACGCTACAGTCGCTCCTGGAGGATTTGTCCTTGGGAACACACCAACGTTCGCGTGGCGCGGTGATTACGATGTATACTACTCTGTTGCTGTCCAGAACGTTATGGACGTCAGCTTGACCGACACACCGATCTTCACTAGCTTCCAGCATTTCGACACGCAAAGGTCACCCGGCCTCGGACAAACTCTCCAGTTCATCTTGTACTTCGGACTCGCTATGAGCGCATATCCCGGGTTCTTCGCGTTGTACACCAATGTAGAGCGGCTGAGAACTGTCAGAGCTCTTCACTACAGCAACGGTGTTCGCGCCGGTCCTTTGTGGATTGCTTACACGTTGTTCGACTTCTGCATCGTCTTATTGATCAGTGCAGTCACATGCATCATCTACGCTGCGTCTGCACCAGCCGCCTTCTACGCTCTGGGATACGTCTTCGTGGTGTTTATGCTCTACGGCCTCTCCGCGACACTCATGGCGTACGTTGTGTCGCTCTTCACCACGAGTCAACTTGCCACATTCGCCTTCGCCTCGGGCGGACAATGTTGTTTCTTCCTGATCTACTTTGTCGTCTTCATGGTGCTCAATACGTTCATTGATCCAGCCGACATCGACAGATCTGTTGACATCTCGCACTACGTTATGGCTGCCATCTTCCCATCTGGAAATTTGTTCAGGACTCTCACGACGACTCTCAACATCTTCTCGATTACTTGCAAAGGCGCCGAAATCGCGCCGTACGCTGGAGACATTAGTGTCTACGGTGCATGCATTCTGTACTTGATCATCCAGTCCGCCATCTTCCTCATAGTCCTGATCTGGTGGGACAGTGGCTACAAGCCGGCGTTCTTGACCAGAAAGCAGCACCGTGAGCAGGACGCCGAGGAGACTGAAGAGGTGGATCCAGAAGTCTTTGCCGAGTCCAAGCGCGTCGATTCTAGCAATGACGAGCTTCGCGTACTGCATGCGTCCAAGATATTTGGAGACAACGTAGCTGTCAACGACATTACATTCGGCGTGCCCAGAGGCGAGGTCTTTGCCTTGCTTGGACCCAACGGAGCCGGTAAATCAACCACCATGAACATGATCCGCGGCGACACTCGCCCCACTGGCAGGTCTAGCGACATTCGCATCGAAGATCGATCTATTATCGCTCAGCGCGCAGCAGCTCGAATCAACCTGGGTGTCTGCCCGCAGCACGATGCTATGGATCAAATGACAGCCATCGAACACCTTCGATTCTACGCACGCGCTCGTGGCGTGCCTGATGTCGAGGACAACGTGGCGAAGGTCATTCATGCTGTCGGACTGGAACCTTTCAAGACGCGTATGGCTTTCAAGCTATCCGGTGGTAACAAGCGCAAGCTCAGTCTGGGCATTGCGCTCATGGGTAACCCTTCTGTGATCTTGCTCGACGAACCTAGCAGTGGTATGGATGCAGCATCGAAGCGTATCATGTGGCGCACTCTGCAGTCTATCTCTGCCGGCCGTTCGCTGGTTCTCACAACACACTCAATGGAAGAAGCCGACGCTCTGGCCGATCGCGCCGGTATCATGGCTCGTCATATGCTTGCTCTCGGAACCGGCGATCAGCTGCGCAAGAAGCACAGCGACGCCATGCACGTCCACCTTGTCCACAAGGACGCCCCGTACACGAGTGAGAAAGATATGGCCGAGATCAAGACCTTCGTCCTGTCCGCTTTCCCCGGCGCCCAGACCGAGGATCGCTCTTTCCACGGCCAGTTCCGTTTCAGTTGCCCGGCTGGCATCATAGAGAACGGCAGCATCGATGGCAGCACTAGCAGCGTCGGCAAGGGAGGCGCCATAGAGAAAGAGCACCCGATCGGCTCGGCTAAGAGTGGCATCAGTTCGTTGTTCGCTCAGCTCGAGGCGAACAAAGCCAGGCTCGGACTCGAGTACTACTCCGTCTCTCAGGCGACGCTTGATCAGGTGTTCCTCAGTATCGTCAGCAAGCACAACGTCCAGGAGGAGAACTACGCGGCTCAACACCAACCCGAGAAGAAGTCGCGGTGGAAGAGGCTCATCGGCAACGCCGGCAAGCCGAAGGATGTTATCGGGCAAGTGACGTTGACGAGCTGAGAACATCGTTGTCCTGTTGTCGCCTTTCCATTTTTGTCTTTTCTTTCCGTCTTTCACTTTTTTTGCATGGACGTGCCAGTGATGGCGAATGATACCACATAGACTGCATTAGTTAGTTTTGTACACACTGCCATTGAATATATATGCAGTCCAAAGCCTGTCCTCGGCAATCTCGGTGAATGACGGCGCATTGGCTTCAGTCCATGGGAGATGCTTGCCACATCGACGATGTGAAATGCCGTACAGCAAGGGTCAATGGCGAGACGCCTTCCTGGTATACTGCCGTTCCCGAAGAAACATACATGTACATTGGCATATTATATAGGTACTCAATCGATGTGACTTGGTAATCCCAACTGCATCCCCCACCACCAACCAACCTAAGCATTCCTGTCAAACAAAAAACGACATCAAGTCCTACCAAACGATCCTAAAGTCTTTGCGACATCAACGACACAAACATGGCTTCCCAGCCCCCAAACCAGACCCCAACACCCGCCCCGTCCAAAGACCAACGCGAAGCCGCCTCGAAAGCCCTCACCACCCTAATCACCAACCAAGAAAAATCCACAACCCCCTCTCACCAACCGCAAACCCCAACCCACGCATCCCCCACAACAACAACAACCTACCTCAACCACCTCGCCCTCGCCCTCCCCCAACAAGCCTCCCTCGAAGCCTTCGAAAACTCCTGGCACCTCGGCAACTACGTCCTCGACCGGCACTCGGGCCTCCAAACCTTCGAGCCCATGCCCCTCTACGTGCGCCTCGGGCTGCACTTCCTCTACTACGGCACCGGGCAAGAAGCAGTCCTGCACTGGAAAGCGGCGCAGAACCTGCTCAAATCGCAGACCGAAGCGCTCGGCAGGACTTACGACTCGGCCGCGAGTAAAGCGCACATACGGCCTTTTGTTTCGAGTTTTGGGCTGGAGGCGTCGTTGGGGGAGTTGGCGCGGCCTGATTTGGAGGGGTATGGGAGTTTTAACGAGTTTTTTGCGAGGGAGTTGAGGAGTGGTGCGAGGCCTGTGGAGGGGGAGGGGGATGAGAGGGTTGTGAGTTCGGTAGCGGATTGCAGGTTGATGGTTTTTGAGAGCGTGGGTTTGGCGGCGAGGGTTTGGGTTAAGGGGTTCGGGTTTACGGTGGGGAGGTTGTTGGGGGAGGAGGGTGAGGATGGTCATGGTAACCCATCTGGAAAGGAAAAGGGGGAGACGAAGCAGGGAAAAGCGCAGAAAAGGACATGGGCAAACACCTTCGACGGCGGCGCCATCGCCATCTCTCGCCTGGCGCCACAAGACTACCACCGCTGGCATTCGCCCATCGACGGCGTGATCGAGAGCATCACTGAGATTCCGGGAACGTACTACACAGTGAACCCGCAAGCGATCAACGAGGTCGGGGCTCTGAACGTCTTCTGCGAAAACCGGCGGTCGGTGATGATCGTGCGGCGCAGGCTCGGTGCGTCGCAGCCGCCCTCTTCGATTGTTGCTATTGTGGCGGTGGGAGCGATGTTGGTGGGCAGTATCAAGTACAACCCCGGCATTGGCGTGGGGGCGGAGATCAAGAGGGGACAGTGTTTGGGCGCTTTTCAATACGGAGGCAGTACGGTGATTGTGCTCTTTCCGAAGGGAGAAGTGGTCTTTGATGGCGATTTGGTCGCGACTTCGGCGGAAAAGTGTTGCGAGACGCTGGTCAAAGTGGGATGGAGGATCGGGAGAGGGCCGGTGGCGGACAATCAGGAAGATAAGAAGATGCCGGCTCGTGTGAGCTGAAGAATGCATTTATGATTGCCGGGTGATGACTGAATGCTTGTCACAGTCTTTCCTATATGTCTATACCATTATCGTTGTTTGACAAGTCCTAATACATCATGTACTTTTGCTAAATCGCATTCCGCGAGCGTTTCGCTGCGGGTCTTTCTACAACTCGTCGTGACCGCTGCTCTTACCGCTCAGATCAGGGAAGTTCATGATCTTTACAATCATGCTCGTCCATCCGGTGAAGTGCTGTGTGCGCTGGCCAGCGCCGGTATCAGGGTTGTACTGCTCCCATGCGAAGCCAGTTTCGAGCCATGAGTTGTAGACAGTGTCCACCAGATTCTTGCGCAGGTCGGTGTACATAGTAGTGGCGCGCTTCTGCTGGGGACCAGGCTGCTGGGCGATGTCCTAGAATTGGAGGTCAGTACGTTTTCTCTTGCACTCTTGAAAAAATCTCTCAATACTCACAAGTAGGTTCTTCACAATCAAGTAGTTCAGCGGCATCCAAATCGGACTACGCCAGTAGTTCTCTGCAGTACCGTAGAACTCATCCTTCATGCTCAGACTGCGGATACCGTAGGGCGACCACAGCTCCTCTTTGTCTCCGATCAAGTTCAAAATGTCACCAAGATGCTCATGGTCGGGTCCAAGGAGGCCAGTCATGAATGGGAAGAGAGAAATGTAACCCTTGTGGCAGACATGAATGCTCTCCTCGTAGGCGTCGATCGTCGCATCGCAGTAAGTCTTCGCGCCAGCGTCCCAGTGCAGGTCATCGACGTTACGGCGGATGGCTTCTGCGATCTTGTTGTACTTTGCCTCGTCATCGGTTTCGTCGAGGAAGGCAGAGATGCGGCCCATGTTGCGACTGAAGAGACCCATCCAGCTGATGAGATCGGTGTGCAACTCACCAGGGTGCGGCGGTTGGGCACGAGGGTAGTCATCCAGGCCAGAAGTGAGGATATGCTGCTCGGTGCGTCCGCGCCAGCGGTAAGCCTCCTTGGAAGAGAAAGCCTCGCGGTCGTAAGACTTCAAGTCACCATACTGAGTGCGGCGGTACCAGTCAAAGTGACGCTGGAGGAGAGGATACACAGAGCTCAACCAAGCTTTGACAACCTTGGGGTCTACCAGCTCGTTGCGAGAAGCGCTGTCCTTGTTCTCAGCCTTGTCGAGCAGACCCTCAATCGCCATGAACAGAGTAGGTGGGTTGGCGTAATGCGGGTATTGGACCTGGAACTCTGGTGGAACCTTGGACCTCGCCTCGGCACCCAGGATCTGCTCGCGACCAATCCAACCATCTTCATCCATGAGATTGAACCAGCTGGACAGAATCTGCATGGTGAGTTCTGGGTCCCAGTCCAAGATGGGCAGGAGATGGAAGCCCTCGTCCCATAGGAATCCGCGAGGGAAGAATGGGCGCGAAGGGACAGCGGTGAAGAGCTCATAGGGTCCCTCCAGCTTATGCTGGTTCCTCGCGCGAGCGTCCGCAGCCTCCTGCCAGAAACCCTCATTCTCTTCGTCGTACTCGCTGGCATAAGAGCGATCAACGACCTGGTCGCCATAGAAGTATCCAATACCACCAATCAGGTTGCTGAACAAGCTCTTCGAGAATTCCAAGTACTTCGACACGGTGAACGGCGCCTGAGGCTTGAGCACATCGAGATACTTCTTGTCAAAGCTCTTCTTAACATTGTCAATTTGCTTGGTCACGTAATCGGAGGAAAACGACATCTCACGGCTCTTCGGCTTGTAGATGATGTCAAATTCGAATGCGCCTTCGAAGACCTTCTGGACCAAATGCATGTTGCCTGCACCGGGACGATTCTGGATCGTGTAGGTCAACCATGGCGGCGGCATCTTCTCGGTGGTGTATTCCTCGACGAATCCGTCGATGGTGGTTTTCAAGGATCCGAAAAGCATTGCTGCAAATGGGTTAGTTCGGGTTTCGTACAAATGGTCAGATCGTAGACCTCAGATTGCTCACGTTTGATCTGCCAAAGAGCCTCCTCAGGGACCTGAAGAGAGTGCACGAGCGTGCGATCGAGAGGCTTCGCCTGACCAGCCGGGTGGATCGGGTCAGGATGCGAGTTGGTATCGGGCTCAGTGACGGTGACGGTGAACTCGCCCAGATCGTTCGTCTGGCCGTCGAACACGACATCGCCTTGGTATCCATACTCTTCCGCATCCTCAACACCTGATGCTTCCAAACTTCCAAGCCCTTCCAGACCAAGGTTGAACCATAAGGCCGTCTTGATTGTGTCGACGCCGTTCTGGGTGCCGGCCATGAGCTCTGCGTCTTCTCTGGGTGTGCCCTTGATCCTTGCCGCCCAAGCACCGTCGCTGATGGTGACGAAGCTGGTCTCGAGATCAATGCCGTTACCCTTGTCGTGGATCGTCTGCACACCTCCGGTGCGAGGGTCGTAAGAGTCCCAGCCATAGCCAGCCATGCCTTCGTGTTGCTCACAAGTGAGTCGAACATTGTTCTGGACCTTCTGAAAGTCCTCAACTCTCACCCACGAGAGACTGGCGCTGAGAGATTTGGGAATGCGAGGACGCACGCCGAAGTAGAGGTTCGACTTGTAGGGGCCCCATTGCAAGCTATCGTTGCTCGACTTGGTGAAGACCTCGGGCTCGTTGCTGGCGATCGCCTGGGTAGCGTAGAGGGACGCAAGAAGCGCATTGGCGCTCCATTGCTTCCACACCATTGTCTTGGAATTGATCTCGAGTGTTGTGACTTGTCGTCCCAGCTCTCACTCAGGTCTTTTTCCACTTCCAATGCCTCGGCTTGCGAATAATAAATACTTTAATGTTTCGAGGCCACGTTGAAGCCCGGCTGTCCCAAAACGTCATCCCGCCCCCAGCTTTCCCTTGCTGCATCTTCCAAGGTTCACTTCCGCGCGCATTGACATGTGACAGTCCTTAAATCATCACCCTCACAAACCAACCTAGGCGTTCAATCCCACTCGCGGGCAACCAGACACGCCCACCATGGATCTACTTCAAACCGTCCGCAAGGAAGGCTCTCGCGGCGGCGTCGACTTCAAATGGGACGACGTCAAAAGCGACGCGCAGCGCGAAAACTACCTAGGTCACTCGCTGATGGCACCAGTGGGCCGGTGGCAGAAGGGCAAGGATCTCAACTGGTACGCAAAAGCCGACGACGCGCACAAGACGGTGGAAGAACGGGAAGCGGAAGAACGCGAGAAGATGAAGGAGGAGCGCCGGAAAGTGAAGCAGGCGGAAGAAGATGCTATGGCTAGGGCGCTTGGGCTTCCCGTTCCGGATAGGAGTGCCAATACCGAGCCTTTGGGGGAGAGCAAGATCACTCAGAGGGAGGTTAATCAAGCTTTGAAAGAGGCGCTGGACGATGGAGAGGAGAAGGTCGAAGCGAGTCGCGACCGCAGACATCGTGAGAAGAGGAAGCATCGCTCGGGCGATGACAGGCGGCGGGACCGCAGTAGGGACAGACGGCGCGATCGTCATGACAGAGATGGTGACAAGCACAGGAGAAGGTCAAGATCCAGAGACCGTGAGCAAGACCGCAAGCGATCGCACAGGCATCGCTCGCGCTCGCACTCAAGGGACCAGAGGAGACATCGGTCGCGGAGTCAAGAACGCCGACGTGACGGGGACCGCCACCGAGGGTCGCGAGATTACGATCGCGATCACGAAAGAACGAAGAGTCCCAGACGTGAGGAAAGGCGTCGATCCAATCGCAGTAGGAGCAGATCGCGGTCACCATACCAGCACTCAAGGCCACGCTGAGAGGGGATATACGCAGAATCCAGCACTATACCAACATCCCCATCAAACCTGAGAGCTGCGAGCACTTGCAGAGAAATCCGACCGCGGTCTTGCCAGCGGCATGAACCGGAATTCAGCATAGATGAAGTCAACCTCCCACTCTCCAACCACTGTCAAGGCTTAGAGCGAACACAGACCGTCCATCCTGACCAATCGATCAGGAGGAGCAGAAGTGCCGCAGTCTTGCTCTAAGTTCGCTGCCTCGATCATTGACTTGCTGCCACCAATCGAAGTCCGAGATCAGATGAATCAATGCCATCCGGCTAAACCAACCAGTGTCGAAGAGTCAGTCATATTTATGGACTTTCAGGAAGGTTTTCTGGGGGAATTAAACGCCTCAAACACTATACTACATTACATTACACTACATAACAACTCAGACTTGAGCAGACCAAATGAAACTCATTACTCGATGCAACACAATTCGAATCGTCTAGTATCGAGAAATAGGCATCTATATACTCCTCTCGCTCAATGTTCCATGGTCGACATCAATTAGCCATCACAACGATAAAAAAGAAAGGAAACCATTATCAACCTAAGGCAATCACGCTGATGCTAGAGTGAAAGGAAGCCCCTACAAACAAAGCCTAGGATCCAACCCTCCCACCTTCGCACTCGTCGCCTTCCCATCAAACACAAACTCCCCAACCAATTTGCCCGTCGCCGGCCCATTCTGAATCCCCCAACAAGTATGCCCAGCCGCCAGAACCAACCCCTTCGTCTTGGTCAAACCAATCAACGGCCCACTACTCCTCCCACTCGCCACATTCGGCAAATAACAAGCCTGCTTCGCAGTAACAACCCCCTCCCTCAACTCCCTCGACACAGCGCCCACATGCGCCGCGATTTCGTCGCACTTGGCCTCGTCCACCGAAACGTCCGAGGAGAGGGCGGGCAGCGGGATGAGGCGGTCGCCCTCGCCGCAAGCGTAGACTTCGTTGTTGGGGCGCGCGTAGATTTCCGGCGTGACGGTCTCGGGTCTTTTGCTGGCGCCGCTGCCGGGGAGTTTGATTTCGGTGAAGAGGCAGTAGGCGCTTACCGGCCTGGAAGGCTGGATCGTGACGCTGTGGGCTCGTAGGGCTTCGATGGGGGCTGACGGGAGCAGGCGCTGGGTCCAGGGGCCGGCGGCGAGGACGATGTCTGTGGCAGGGAGGGTGATTTGCTCGTTCTTAGAGGTGCTGTTCTCGGGGGATTTGTCGGTGTACGAGACGCTTTCGACGCGGCTGCCGTCGGCCGAGTAGTTGATCTTGTCGACGGGGGCGTGCGTGCGGATGTCTGCGCCTGAGACGCGCGCGAGGTCGGCCATGGACGTTGTGAATTGGAAGGGGTGGACTTGGGCGGTGGTCAACGGGGTGCCCATTTCGTCGTAGTAGCGCAGGCTGTCTGCGTCGATCCAGTCGAGTTCTTTCGGGACGCCGGCGGCGCGGAGTTTGCCTAGAGCTTCTTTGCTGCGTTTCTGGAGGCTGATGTCTTCATCTTTGGTAGTGGCGGCTCCGTTGGAGGCCTTCTTCTCGGGCTTCTTGCCGATGCAGTCGACTTGGGCGCAGTGTACGGCTCTGTAGCCCCATCGATCTGCGCCGCCGTGTTCTTCGGCGAGCTCTTTGTGTAAGCGGTAGCTCAAAGGGACGATGCTGCTTGGATATGCCCAGAGACCTAGTAGGCCACCTGCTTTGCCCGAAGCGCCTCCAGCGATCGCAGACGCTTCAAGGAGGGTGATTGAATGCTTGGAAGGGTCGAAAGATGGGTGACGTGTGAGGTAGTATGCTGATGTGCATCCGATGATCCCACCGCCGATTATCACAATATTTTTCTTTCCATCTTCGGTGGTCATTGTGGCGAGGTGGCGAGACTTTGGAAGCGCTGAGAGTGACTTTTGGAAAAGTGATGCCGTAGATTGAGTTGTTTGAACAGTGACTCTGGTGGTCAGTCTTGAATAGCGTAACAGCGCAATTTTGATGAACTCCGGATAGCAATACAACGGTATCGCAAGGTCTTACTTTTGGGAAAAGAAAAGATATGTCTACATGTTCTCGGTGGAGTCGGTCCTTCGCCTCGCTCTCTCGATCGTTGACCTGCCTACGTCATAGGAACGTACATGAGGTACATTCAAGATAGGTAGTAATAGAAGCACTATATGATTTGTGTGTAAGCGATGAACGTACATGTACTGTATTTATGAGGCTCAGGGCTTCATCTCTCGAGATCTCAAAATTGTGCAAGTGCAAGAATGCTCTTTCCACCGCAAGGTTCGAGTAAGAATAGAATGGAAGGGACCGATCATCGGGGAGGCACAGCACAAAATCACTCTTTCCATACCATCTCTAATACAATTCAAGGTAAACACATTCTGATATTTCTTTTAGTCTCAATCTCGCTACAAACGTGCATTCATTTCAAAGCGGGGCAAAAAGCGTCGCGGCATAGGGAAGAAGATTTCGCCGAGAATGATGCAGACAATACTCTCCCAACCAAAGCGAGAGCAGCGCGTGCACCCGCCCAAGAAGAGAAGAAGGAAACATCATTCCTGCGCAAAAGCTTTGGCTTCCATGCCGAACACCACGCTCGCTCGTTATATCGCCGTGCTCGCGACCTGTCTATCTCGCAGCGTGCATCCCGTTGCGCACCTAGGCTTTCTATGCTGGAGCCGTTGACGGCGCTTTGGCCTTGTCGTACATCGTGCGATGCGCTTAGAAGCACTTCCTGTGGACGATGGAAGGTCCAGACTCGTCGTACTCCTGCTTCGAGATCCACATCTGCTGGAAGGTAGAGAGGGAGGCGAGAATGGAACCACCGATCCAGACGGAGTACTTGCGCTCTGGGGGAGCGATGATCTTGACCTTCATGCTGGAGGGGGCCAGGGCGGTGATCTCCTTCTGCATGCGGTCGCTGATACCGGGGTACATGGTGGTACCACCAGACTGTGATTCTGTTAGCATTTCGAGCGGTGTATTTGGCTTTAGACTTTATGTCTTACCATGACAATGTTGGAGTAGAGGTCCTTGCGAACGTCGACGTCGCACTTCATGATGGAGTTGAAGGTGGTGACGTGGATTCCGCCGGACTCGAGACCGAGGACAGAGGGCTGGAAGAGGGCCTCGGGGGCGCGGAAGCGCTCGTTGCCGATGGTGATGACCTGACCGTCGGGAAGCTCATAGGACTTCTCGAGGGAAGAGCTCTGGCTGGCGGTCTGGATCTCCTGCTCGAAGTCGAGGGCGACGTAGCAGAGCTTCTCCTTGATATCGCGAACGATTTCACGCTCGGCGGTGGTGGAGAACGTGTAACCGCGCTCGGCGAGAATCTTCATGAGGTAGTCGGTCAAATCACGGCCAGCCATGTCAACACGCGAGATGGCGTGGGGAAGAGCGAAACCCTCGTAGATGGGGACAACGTGAGTGACACCGTCACCGGAGTCAAGCACGATACCGGTGGTACGACCGGAGGCGTAGAGGGAGAGGACGGCCTGGATGGAGACGTAGAAGGCGGGGGCGTTGAAGGTCTCGAAAACGATCTGGGTCATCTTCTCACGGTTGCTCTTGGGGTTGATGGGAGCCTCGGTGAGGAGGACGGGGTGCTCCTCGGGAGCCACACGGAGCTCGTTGTAGAAGGTGTGGTGCCAGATCTTCTCCATGTCGTCCCAGTTGGTGACAACACCGTGCTCAATGGGGTACCTCAGGGTGAGGATACCACGCTTGCTCTGTGCCTCATCACCCACGTAAGAGTCCTTCTGACCCATACCGATCATGATACTGCGCTACGGTTAGACATGGGATCCGGCGGCGGTCAGGGAGAGGAGGAGGAGCATACCCATGGTGACGGGGTCTGCCGACAATGGAAGCTAGGATGTTGTCAGCTGGCCGTCTGGCAGGCAGCGAAGCGGGTGTTTTTGGACTTACGGAAGACGGCTCTGGGCGCATCGTCACCGGCGAAACCGGCCTTGCACATACCAGAACTGGCATTCAGTCAGCTCTTGTTCTACGTGCGTTGTACTCCATGCTTCCTCTGCGCGATTCAGCATCATCGGCGATGTTGATGGTATGACGTCGACGAGCTGAGGGACCAGCTGGCAGGAAGTGGGTGGGTGGGTGAGCAGCGCAATCTTACCCATTGTCAATGACGAGGGCGGCGACCTCCTCTGTGAAGAAGAACAAGGTTAGCGACGAATGGTCGGAGGCGAATGGGTGACGGCGATGATGACCGATGGCGGGCAGGGACGGAAAGGGAGGGAGGCATGCTTACCCTCCATGGCGGCGGTGTTTTGGTTGGTGGGGGGTGGGTTGAGGTGTTGTTAGAGAGTCGAGGCGATTGGGCCGGACAACGAAACCAGGCAATTAGCTGGTGGTAGGAGGGCGGGAGAAGGCGGTGGTATGGAGAGGCGAGTTGGTGGTGGTGGTGATGGTGGAGGTGGGCAACGACCTAGGAGCTGCGGTGAAGAGCGAGTGGTCTGCCAAGACTTGCTCTGGCTTCGTCTAGCGTGCTCACTTCCGCTGCCTGCTGCTGCTGGGGCTCGCTTTCTCCTGGCCGAGCGACGGGCTATGTGGCGAGGTGCAGCTGAGGCTGTGTTTTGTCTGGATTCTTGTCTGTGCTGATATCTACCTACAGTATTCCACATCTCTCCCGATCGAGCATTGGCTGTTATATATCCTGCTATTCTGCTGCCTGCCGCTTGTTTCCTCTATTTGCCTGCCTGCTTGGTGCAAGTGTTTCCAACGCGCGGCTCCTTCTCAGCACTCAGCACGGCAGGCCGCGGGCAACAAGACTTACGCAAGCCAAAGCGATAGCCGCCGATACGAGCCGTCGACTACTCTTGCGCAAACGGCTTCCACAGGACACGGTTGACTGCCTGCCTTCTACCAGCGTGTGTAGCGTACCGAGCCATACTACCACTCTGCAGCACATGTTCTGCAGCACATGCCAGCACATGTCAGCATCGCTCAGCACGCCCTGTTCTATGCCCTCGCTTCAGCCTAACACTCAGTCGGACCCGCCGGCTTCTCTTCGAGGGTGCAGCAAATGCACGGATGGCGGGGTCGCTGAGATGGCGGGGCCACGTCGATGATCCCAGTCGTTAAGGGAGAGGGAGGCAGAAGGAGAGATAGGTGGCCCCCTATTATCATTATTGAGACTGCAGACTTCACTTCACAACGGCTGCCTCTGCACGGGAACGATACTAGCAACATTCAATATTGGCACCTGTCTCTTCAGCCTCGTGCCACAGATTGTTCTCGACCTCGCCCACCACATGGCTTTCCCAACGTCGCTGACTTGACTTCAAAAGAAGCCTCACGAAGGGTCTGGAAACATCCAGAACAGGAAGGTATGCCGCCAAATTTCGGCGTCGAGTGACGTGAATAATTGCTGCTTTGATGTATTTTCTGTTGTCCGTGATAACATATCGCATCTGCATCCTCGACTCAACATTTGCATTGTCGCAACATTGAAAAAACTCGCTTCTCTCTGACAACGTATACCACTGCACCAATTTCGATCCGAACGCCTCACACCGTCTACAAAGTCCAACACTACACACATCAACATGAACGACCCAGGACTTAACCGTCTCCTTCAGTGGAGTGTTCAGAACTCCGCCGCATCGCGCAACGACCCCACAACTGTCCAAACAGAAGATGTTCGCGACCCAGCAAGAGGCCTCAACCCCGAATTGCTTGCCCAACTGATGGGTGGACCCTCAGAAGCCGATCTCATGAAGCAAGCCATGCATGCCATCGTTGCACCTCTCGATCAATGCGACCTGGAGAACAAGCTCATCGCTTGGGACAACTTCGAGCAACTCATCGAGGGCATTGACAACGCAAAGAACATGCAGCCTCTCGGTCTGTGGATACCTCTTGTCGAACAGCTGGACCACGAGATACCTGACATGCGCGCCTGGGCCGCGCACTGCTTGAACACTGCCGTGCAAAACAACCCCGACTGCCAGGAGCGCTGCCTCGCGATCAACGCTATTCCCAAGCTTATCAAGCAGGTGCTTGAGGATAAAGACAAGACTGCGCGCAAAAAGGCTGCCGGAGCACTCAGTTCAGAAGTCAGGAATTACCAACCTGGGTGCGATGAGCTGGTGAAGCTGTTGCCCAATGATGTTTGGAGCACAGGCAAGATCGACTCTTCCGACATGGATGCGGTAGACGTCTTGATTGATGTGCTGAGGAAGAGGGCGAACCAGGAATAAATTGATCTTCAAAACGCGATGCATGGGATTGATCTGGGTCTGGGAATACATGGTCTGCGGCATACAAAGACAAGGCTACCACTCATTCTACATCTGGTAGCCGCGGTGGACTTATTTGTTCATTTTCGGCGTTTTTCTGATATCTGGTCTGTCGACTAAGCCGGTCGCGGAGATATACCTAGATGTGCTTTGGTAACCTAAGGTCCACGGACCGAGTAACGAGACGTACATAATAATAACGCTCTAACGAACGCGATGCTTTTCATCAGCCTTCCACGAAGGATTCATCGTGACGTTCGATTCGGTGCCGACTTCCACTTGCTCAGCCCATTCGGCACGCTAATGCGCTTTAGCCACAATTCAAACTCCAGGCTTCCATCTCGTAGGCAATCAGTCCGATAAAGCTAGACTATACCATGCTCTGCAAAGACTGAACATGTACATCCCACTTTTCTGCTCCTGAAAATTGTGAGTTCCATCGACACTCATCTTCATTCCTAACAACGCTTCCTGGCCCGAAATCGTCGAGATATACTGTATACACTCGCCGGAGTGAAAGGTCAACTTCAATAAAAAGCCGCAACGCGACCGGAGCCAGTACGACAGGCCCACCACGCTTGACCGAGCTTCCATGTCTTGTTGATGTTTCTAAGCGAGGTGTCTCTTGAGTGACTAGTATATTTACTGCCTTCACACGCCCATAAAAACTCCCCTCGCGTCTGGTAACGAGAGAAGACGGAGCTCTCGGAAAGCAAGAGTAAACCACGGTCAAGATGCTCGACGCCCTACTTGCACAGTGGAGTGCAGTCTACGATAGCATCATGAATTTCTCGAATAGCAATTCCACCAGCAGCAACAGCAGCAACAACAGCAACAACAGCAATTCGACGAGCTCGCGAACCTTGCCGACGTATTCCATTGATTTTGGGAACTCATCGTCCGAATCAGCTGCCTCCGCCTTCAACATCTCTGGCTGGACAGTCACGTCCATGTCAGGTGGCAACGGAACAGACGCCTTTGCAAAACATCTACAGGACATTCTCAACCGCACGGTGACCCGCCCGATTCTGAGCGATGTGCTCTACCATCCCATCATTGCCGTCATAGTCCTGGCTTCGACTTTTGCACTTTGGAGGAAGATACGATCTCCTACAGGCACTTCGGCGCTGAGCTGGAGAGATGCTCTCGGATTGGCGCTGATAGGGTCTTGTGTTGCCGGGAAATGGATGTTGGAGGCTATAGCTCTGACCGCGGCGTACGTTGCTTGGTCTTCCCTGATTGACAGGTCGTGGAACAAGACTGGCAAGCTGCCAGATTTCGATGCTTTTCTCGCGAGTTTGCATCCGGCTGCTACTCCCACTGCTACCAGCAATGCCGCTACAGAGTCTGCGCTATTAACTGACGACAATCCTCCGACCACTGCCAGCGACAGTACTACGGAGTCTTCACCGACTATCAGTAGCAATCCTCCATCCTCAAGCAGCGAAACTACCACAACCACCTCACCACCAACCTCTCTTTCACCTCCCGCAGCAGCTCCAAGCCCCGAATCCGCAACCCTCTCCCGCTTCGAAGCCCAACTCGGCCTCCCCGAACGCAAACCCGAAGAAGAATGCGTCGTCTGCTGGACCTCTGATGAAAGCCCCCTCCGCCTGCCCTGCTCGCACCAAGTCTGTTCAGACTGCCTAACCCGGCTCCGAGACGCAAGCAGATATACCTGCCCTTACTGCAGCACAGCCCTCTTCGAACCACCCAACAAAACCAACCGGAACCTCCTCTACCAACTCGCAGTGGCTTCCAGCGGCGCACACCTCGCGATCTGCCTCACCGAAGCGGCGCTTAAAGTCGCCCATCGACGGTACTTTGGCGCGGCGTTCATGCTGCTGTTCAATTTGCCTTCGGCGTTCTTCGCGCTGCGGTCGCAGTCGACGATTAGGGCTAGGGGAGAGGAGGAGTTTTTCGCCGAGGTGACGGAGGGTTCGTTGGGGGTGCAGTTGGGGATGTCGCTCTATTTGGCTTATTCCGGTTACGGACGGATACCGCTGGTGGATTGGGCGGCTTTCAGGGATGGCGAGTGGAGGAGGTTTCATCACGATGAGTGGGCTGTTGCTAGGGGTTTTATGTGTTGGCTTGCGCCGGGTATGGCGGAGAGGGTTGTGAATTGTTCTGATAATTTTTGAGGTGGCGATGTGAGTTGTCGGTTTGTAGTTCTCCTCTTCCACTTATGTCTGAATGAATGTGTATGATATTGGCGTGGTCGGTGTTGCGAACGTTGCAGAGAGTGTCAATTACACGACTGTCAGAGGTAGATGTATCCAGCTGCGTACGTCTCAATAAGTGGCATCATGCCAGTTCAGTATTTTCCCCAAACCAGTGAGTCTCATTTCGCACTTCTTCTAAAGTCTCCTCACAGTCCATTCACTTACGATCCGCCAAGACAGATTGTCCTTAACTTCCGTCCCTACCTACCTGACCTGACACTTTGCAGAATGTCTCAACATCGAAGCAAACATCTCCAACCAAAAAAACAAAACATCCAACAAATCCATCCCGAACCGACTCAAACTCAGCTCAACCAAACCAATTACTATCAATTTACCATCTCAAAAATCACAAGACAGCAACAACACCGCAGAAACGTTCCAAAAAAGATGATCAACGTCACCCTCCATGCATCTTACCCACCAACACTTCCCGGGCACATCTGCGACTGGACAGTTACGAAGGTGACTGGTGAACCACCCGTCTCTCCGGAATACTCGCAGTGGTTTGAGAGCGGCCCCTCTCGCATCGAAACAATCTCAGTACTCAACACGATGGCTTTCCGCCACACCGTAAAAGCGTTGATGGCGCTCTGGATGTCGGGACTATGGTGTCGACTGAGAGGAGGCCGCGGTGCCTATTGGCGAGGCAACAATGAGTCGCAAGTGAGGTTCATGCTCGACGCCGGAGTTGCTTTGCTGGTGTTCCTACTCGCCAGGAATGAGAGTCTAAAGAGCTGCATCGCTGTGTTAGCTTACTGGGCTGTCATGTGTGGCGGGCGGCTGGATGCTCTCACGATGGTGCCGGTTTTCGTTCTGGCCTTCAACAACTGCATGGTCGCAGGTAAATGCCTTTCGCGCGCGTACGGTACGTGGGCGCTGGTCCTATCTAGGGTCCCCTGGACGTACACGAACAGCGAACTCGCCAGCTTCGAAACCTTCTTCCGACTCCTGCGCCCTGCGGAAAGGAGAAGGCGCAGGCAACGACGAGGCGCCGACGAGACAGAACATGACTGTAGGGTTTGCTGGTCGTCCCACGGCTTCCCGCTCAGCCTCCCCTGTCGACGAGACCACCTGCTCTGCGCCGAGTGCATCGTCCGCCTCTATTACTCGGGCCAGAACCGATGCCCTTTCTGCCGCCTCCCGCTCTACAGCATGAAGAAAAGACTTGCAGCGGCTTGCGAAATCGCCGTCGCCTGCTTCACTGCAAGCTGCGCTATTGGTCCCATATTTGTTGTACTGGCCTGCTACAAGCAATCGTCCTTGTGGGCGACGGTTGCCATTCTTCTCACAATGATCATCACAGCGCCTATTGTGTTGGACATCTGGCAACTTTGCAAAACCTGTGCGCGACAGATGACGATTACTTGGAAGGATGGCTGGACATGATGATTTGGCGCCATGCAATTCCTGCCGTGCTTTTTGCTTGTTTGTCAGTATATCGGATTTGGAAACTGGACAAGGTAACTTTTGTTGATGGCGTGTTGGCGGGGGAGATGGAGGTTTGGATGGAGCATTCTTTCTTCTGGGATCCGTGATGTGGATGCTGTCTTGATGGAGTATCTAGGCCATCTTTTGCCCCGGTGAAACGGTTCTGTGTTTGCGAGAGACTCGTTCCTTGGACATCCATAGGTGAAGAGAGATACATTGACCAAACATACTACTCTCAGCGGTGCCGTGTAGTCGGGATCGCTTATGATCCTAAGCCACGTCGATATGTTTGCGGCTTGCACAACGTGTGGTATTTGTGTCTCCTCAAGCTTTTGTTTGAAAGGTTCACAGATTGCTAACTTACTCAGATCACTGTGATGTTTGCTTGTCAGTCTTGAGCAATTGAACAGGACCAAGGAAAGATGTTTGCGGTCTACTTGGATTGCAAGTACTGTACGAGAGATACTCAATAGTATAAGAGGTGAGGTTCGTCTCTGTCTGTGACTGTTGTGATACTTCCATCTTCTCTAATCGTGCCCGGTTGAGTACCTGGAGTGACTTAAACGCAGGTCCCCAACGGCGAGACATTTGTCGCCGCATTGGAAGTCGATCTCGATGGCGAGCCCTGTTGGAGGGAGATTCAGCAGCTTATCAGAACGATTTGAGGTGATGACTACCGGCAAAGACTAATGGGGACGGGGAAGAGAGGTCCGAAGGCGGAGGAGAAGCGTTCGGATGAACGCTTGGACGATTGACCCTTGCACAGGAAGCCGTCGCAAAGTGGACTCGGTCGGACTTTCCAACGCGATTTTTGGAGTCGTCTGCTCAACAATAATACACATCAACAACACCGCGACTACACCTCATCGCCATCATCTCCTCCCTCTGCCATTGCTGATCCTCACTCCTTTAACATCAGCGTTGTAACCTCACACACTCACACATCATGTCGCCCTCTATATCCTCCGGTCAGAAGGAGTCGACCATGGCTCGCATTCTCGGTGCCGGTATGTACAACCATTGCAACGTTTCCATCTCAATCGCACACGTGCTGACAATCTATTAGGCTCCGCCGGTATTGCTGAGCTTGCCGTCTTCCACCCCGTCGACACCATCGCCAAGCGCCTCATGTCCAACCAGAGCAAGATCAATGGCGCATCCCAGCTCAACCAGGTCATCTTCAAAGACGCCGCCAGCAAGCCTGCCGTCAGCCGCTTCTTCACCCTCTTTCCCGGTCTCGGCTACGCCGCCGCCTACAAGATCCTCCAGCGTGTCTACAAGTACGGTGGTCAGCCCTTTGTGCGCGACTACCTGACCAAGAACCACGGCGGATCCTTCGACAGGAGCTTCGGCGCTGGCAACGGCAAGGCCATCATGGCTGCCACTGCTGGTAGCATTGTCGGCATTGGTGAGATCGTCCTGCTCCCGCTCGACGTGCTCAAGATCAAGAGGCAGACAAACCCTGAGTCCTTCCGCGGCCGCGGTGTCATGAGGATTGTTGCCGACGAGGGCTTCGGTCTGTACAGAGGTTGGGGCTGGACAGCCGCGCGCAACGCACCTGGTTCGTTCGCGCTCTTCGGTGGTTCCGCTGCGGCCAAGCAATACCTTTACAAGCTCGAGGACTACAACAGCGCCAGCTGGTCCCAGAACTTCGTTGCCTCGATCGCCGGTTCCTCCGCTTCCCTCATTGTCTCTGCACCGCTCGACGTCGTCAAGACCCGCATTCAGAACCGCAACTTCGAGATCAAGGAGACTGGCGCGCGCGTCATCGCCAACATGCTCAAGTACGAGGGCCCGTCCGCCTTCTTCAAGGGCCTGGTCCCCAAGCTTCTCATGACCGGCCCCAAGCTCACCTTCTCCTTCTGGCTCGCCCAGACTCTGATTCCGGCCTTCAACAAGGTCTTGTAAGATATGCAACGACAAGCAAAAGTACAGCAATAGTCACATCATGATACATTGCAGGGAGTTTTTCGGAAGGACATGTTCGGCGGCCATGTCTTCCATTGTATAGTTGACAGCAAGGCGTTTCGGGGCTGAATCTGGGTTTGTGGAAATATAGAATCAACGGGGTCTCACACGACCAGACCCTGGTGCAACGGAGCATTGGAGCTCACGATAGCTCGGCATCAACAAAGCTCTACTCTTTACTCTTCACCACCATCGCGGCGTCTTTCCACGCTTCTCCAGTCGTTTCCTGTCATTCCCGCGGGACTGACTTGCACGTGTCACGCCCCCGCAACATCTTCGCCTCATCTTCGCCAGTGAAAGCTTATGACTTGCGTCGGGATGTGGTCGGCCAACGAAAAAGGTCACGCACGCACAGTTGACAAGCGTATATCGACAGAGTCTGAAAAGCTCACGTGCCAAACTCCAGGCGGTCGGTCTCCTCCACAGGAGAAAATCCCGACTGCCGGCAGTCTAGTCGGTGATCGTCAGCTCTAAACCTATGCGAAGTTCTCCCACGGCTTAGTCAACCGACCAATCATCATTTGGGACTGGACTGTACTCTTCGTGCGGTGTCGAACAGTTCATCTCACGGAAATCATCACCGTGCAGCCATCCAAGCCGCTGACCAGTCCGCGTGCTCTTCAGTAGCCAGCTAGTACTCGGGGAATAGTGCTGGATGCTTAGCCAAGCAGCCCGAGGCAAGCCTTGCAGTGTCGATCTTCTTCTGCAAAAGTAGTCCGACGTACACGATACACTTGTACTACCCGAACGTCAATGACCCGCCGACAGAAATCCGACATGTGGCTGACTGCGGTGCTTCTTGTACCCTGCCGCTTTGAGCCACGCTCGACTACGGCGAGTATGTTAGCAGGATACTGACACGGTGCGAACCTCGTGTCTCCAGCGTTCCCAGCTGACCGCAACGTGGCGCGTGAAGACTGGCAACCACTCACCGAGTCTGTGACACCTGAGATGCCTACAGATCTCTTGTCGCCATCTGGCTGGTGCTGCTGCTCGCGTGCCTACTGGCATGTGCGTAAACCCGCACGAGCGGGCAAGACAGCATGATCTGAATTCCGGTAGAGGTGCCCGGATGTACCGTCATCCACAAGGTGCACGAACGTCTTTTTGCACATCTAGTGCATGTGCGTGTAACTCTGTGTCTTGCGCCGACCCGCCGAGCTTCCGTAACAGGCGAATGCTGTCTTGCGGCAGGGCTGTCTGTCAGCAGCCTGTGGACGAACGACCGCAGGGACAGATTCGCGCACCCCGCATTCCTCTTCACTTCACTTTACTTTCTTGGGCATCTCTCAGCCTCTCCACATTCCCGTGAACGACACGGACTGTCTTGTTGGTGCGAGATGTCTCCAGTCCGTCCCGGGGGTTTGGAGAAGTCCAGATGGGGTCTTGAAACGGCGGTGCGATGCGATGCGATCGTCCGGGGCTCGATTCACGAACGTGTGGCTTGGCTTGTAGATGGAGCCGGGTCGGCAGGCGGTGTGCTTCTCGTCCCGACGTCGTCGTTCGTAAGAATGACGGTTGGCTTCATTGCAGTATCCGACTGACTGCTGGCCTCACGTCCGTCGCTCGGATCGAATCACTCTTCCTTCTCGTTCGCTCGAGGCTCGCTTTTCGTCTTGCTGTCCATGACTAGGCCAGTCACTGCCTGCCATTTTCCTCCATACCTCAGCCACCATCACGTCAACTCTTGACGTCGTTCGGTCGCTCAAGACATGGCTGATGAGACTAGTATACTGGCGTATACACCTACCACAGTATCTTCAGAAGATCGACAAGCCTTGACTTCGCATATGGAACCTTTCTGCTCAAGGCAGACCCCTCTCTCAGTAGCAGGGCTGACCAAAGGTGTGCCTATAACGACTATGCCACTTTCAGGACTTGCACACACCGTTTCCAGTAATTGCGTCAAATGACTGCATTCCTCCACCGGCGGCCATCGCTACTCACTCCTACTCCATTATATCCGCAGGAAGCCAGAGAATTTGCCCTGATATCCTCCTTCTCGCATGCCACGACTAGCCGACTGGCGGTCAACGACGTCGTTGCCGCGGACTCTCGCTCTAATGCGGCTGTTCTCACGGGTTCACTTGGCGATTCATATGACTGCCGGCTGGGCTTGGTCTTGTGCCTCACATGCCCTGTTGTCACGGACGTCATTTTCAATCTCTTGTATTGCTCGGCGCCGGCTTGTGGACTTCAGTGATTGACGGTGGGTATAGGCGGTTATACTTTTTTTGCTATGCGGCTCGTGGGAGGGTCTTGTGTTGACGGTGCAAACACTCGTGCCGATGCTGGCCTGCCCGACTTAGTCTATATCAACCTCACCACGTCCTTGTTCTTACACCTTTCTTTTTTCCTTGTTTCATACCACAACCTACTTTGGACATTGTTCAGCACTACCAATCAAGCATTCTCTCTTATTCTTCCAACAACAACTAACAACTACTACAACATATACTACCAACAACAATACCACTACTCGAGACACACCGCAACGATGCGTCTGTCCACCATCCTCGCGACCCTTGCAGGTTTCGCCATCACTTCTTTCGCGTTGCCTGTCACCAAGCCTCAAAGCCTCGAACGCGACACCACTAGACAACTCCTCAAGCGCCAGATCACCGGCCCAGTCATTGTCACTGACTTCCCTGACCCCTCGATCATTCAGGTCGACGGCACTTGGTACGCCTTCGGAACCCAGTCGCGCTTTGACTACACGAACATCAAGACGCAGCTGGCAACCTCGAACGACTTCGACAACTGGAACCTCCGCGAGAACTACGATGCCCTCCGCAACCTTCCTTCCTGGGTCGACAAGAATGACCCTCGAATTTGGGCTCCTGATGTCTTCCAGAACGACGAGGGAGACTACGTGATGTACTTCTCCGCCGCCTACGCCGCTCAGTCCTGGAAGCACTGCGTCGGCGCCGCCAAGTCCTCTAGCATCGAGGGACCCTACGACTCCGTCTCTGATACGCCTCTCGCCTGCCCGCTAGACCTCGGTGGCGCGATCGACGCCAGCGCCTTCCAGGACGACGACGGCTCACGCTGGATGCTGTACAAGGACGATGGAAACGCAGTCGGCTCCGGCGGCGTGTGCGGCAACTCCAACAATGACACGAAGCAAGCCGACACCTGGATCGTACTTATCCAAATGGGCGGCGATGGCTACACTGTCACTGGCACCCCCAACCGCATCCTCAACCGCGATGCCGCCGATGGTCCCTTGATCGAGGCTCCCGCTCTCACCCGCCAGGACAACGGCCAATACGTTCTCTACTTCAGCAGCCAGTGTTACACCGACGAGAACTACGACACTAGCTACGCAGTGTCGGACAGACTTACCGGTGGCTACCGCAAAGCCGCTCGCCCGGTGCTGGAGTACGGCGTGACCGAGAACACGATCTGGGGCCCCGGTGGTGCGGATGTGGACGACAATAGCACACACATGGCCTTCCATGGATACCGTTCGGCAGACCAGGTTGGCCGAGTCCGCTCTATGTACGTCGCGCGCCCGACCTTCCACGAGGACACCAACACTGTGACCGTCTGAGACGATCCGATGGGTATTCTTTTTGGTCGAGGCTAGGCTTCGACTTTACGACTGACGATCGGGTATTTGCATGGCTGCATGTTTGCATGATAACGACGGATGATGAGTTGGTTTAGCATGGCGTTTGTGTGAGTTTTTGCATCTGGTTCCTATCTGCTGTTTTTCAATCCATTTCTTGATTTCTCTTGATTTTTCTTTCCATGGAGAAGACGTGATTCGCGAGGGTCAAGTAAGTCTTGGATATCAGACCAAGCGATACATACCCTCGCGCAACGTTTACATCCCGATCACAGGCGGCGAGGCGATCGAAGGAAAGGCAGTTTACAGGCCTTTCAGTTCCATCACAATCAACTTTGCATATAGCGATGGACCAATGATGATAAATACAAAACCAAAAACATTTCAGACCCACAGTTATATCAATATAAAGAAGCACGCGCGTGCTCTGTGTGACCTTCACGGATTTTGTGCTCTTCCAGTGAACATCAATCTCAAGTACACGTAGTGCGCTGGTGACTTCGATTGTAGGCTAATGGAAACACTACTGGTGTTTCACAACACCACGGCTTTTTTAATCCTGCAGGACCCGATGTGGAGAATGATGGGGGAGAGACAGGACAGTAGTACATGCAGGTGCCTACATGTAGGTATACATGTACACGGTACCTATAGATCCTTTAAAATTAGTCAATACAGCCATACAGCCATCGTGACCCACAAGAGCGGAATCAAAACCCATGACGTCCCCCTCCATCACCCTATGGAAAACAGCCACAACAACAAAACCATCGAGCAGAAATTTGAAGAAGGCAAGAGAAATGCTTGGTGAGACAACAGATCGGAAAATCCCACCACGGTTCCAAGGCCGCATTCCATTCTGGACCCTAAAGCAGTGTATGATGATGAAATCCTTTTTAACCAATGTCTCACAACCATTGCCTACCGCTCGGCAATCCACACCGCATTACATCACGTCACCTTCCCACCGTCTCCTTTGTCTTCGGCATCGCCAACACCCCTGACACCGCCCGTCCAAATCTCGTACCCCGTCTCTCCTTCACCACTCCAAGCGCTGAAAACGATTTTCATCGTGCGCTTCCAGCTCGCTACAGCTTTGTCCTCGCCCGACTGGTAGGGGCGGTCTTCGTAAACAGGGGAGCGTAAAAGAGCTATACGGGTTGCTAGCTGATTCGTCCAGGTCAGGCCGAGGGATGGGGTTTTTAGAGTGTCATTTGGATGAGGATTAGGGTCGTCGCCCCAGCCGGTGAAGAAGCGTTGTTGGTGGTCGAGGGCTAACAGATGGGGAGTTGAAAAGTATATTTCTGGTGGGGATAAGGTTGGGGGATTCAAAGCTGGTGTTGTCGTTGATGTGCTCGCTGTGGCGGGTGTCTTCTGACTTTGGGTCTGAGGTTGGCTCAGAGGAGCGGGGCTTTGATATTGCGACTCGAAGCGGTCGGCGACTTGGTTGGCGACTACGATTGCGATGTTGTGGGTGCGTGCTAGGTCGCGGAGATGAGTTCCTAGTTGGGCGACTTGAGCGCTGCGTTTGGCGAGTGAGTGAGAGGGTTTGCCTCCTTTCTCGAATTCGGCGCGGTAGTTGGCGGCGATGCTGTCTATTATTATGAGGCCGACGTTGAAGCGCTGGATTGCGACGGGAACTTGGAAGCGAAGGATGTGCTCCTGGGCTTCGAGGTCGTGGATGTGAGTGCTTTGGATCCGGGCCAAACCAGGTTTTTGGTGGGAGGGCAGATCGGCGAGTTTCGGGTGGGTTTCGAGGATTTGACTCAGTCGGTTTGTTTGCAGTTGGGCTTCGGTTGAGATGTAGAGAGCTGTGTAGGGAGTCCCATCTCGTGAATGAAGCTGAGCAGCCAGCAGTAGCGTCAAGAGAAATTGAGTCTTTCCGGCAGCGCTGGGAGGGCGTTAGTCTTGATGTCAAAAACTCAAAAATCGCCTCGTTTACCAACCTTTCGCCCGTGATTTCTGTCAAATAGCCAGAATGAATGCCGCCGTTCAATGCAATATCTAATTTATCGTCGAGGGTACTAATCATCCATTGGTCCAGCAGCGCGTCGCCACTTCGAAAACCAGTGGTATTGGAATCCAGGCCGCGATCCCCATGGGGCTCCCCAGATGCTGGCAGTGGATCAGACGGATCGGTAGGCGACACAGCATGGCCGCTCAAGGATTGCACGAGGGCGTCGGCCAATTTCTTGACCTCGCTTGCAGGCAGCTGCGCGCGCTTGGCGACATGGAGGGCGTCAAGGGTGAGCAGGTCGGAGCACGAGACCAAGGCCTTTTCCAGCTTTGGCAGGATGTGGGTGAAGGGCCGGGCATCGAAGGACGGCAGGACAGTCAGCAAGTCGCTCATTGGGAGTGGACAGCATCCATCTTTTGCTGTGCGGCGGCGATGAGTCGAGTCAGGTGATGTGTATGTCAGGTGACCAGATGGGTGTTGATCTGATCAGATTAGGGCGTGTAAGTGCGGTAGGTAGTGTAGCACGATCTGATGCCCGTCTCCGTCTCCGCCAGTCCAGTCCAGGCTTGGCTGATGTTGGCGGGTGTGTGCGTGTGTGTGTGTACGAGAAGTCCAAGTTCTTCTTCCATCCTTCCATGACTTCCTTTGCCCCGGACTCCACCAGAGAGCCCAGACAAGAGACAACGTCATGTCATGGCTGACTTGCCATGTTCTGGTTGGCCCTCGACCACGGTCATCACCTCACTCCGTAACCCATGCCCGAGGTCGCGTGTCTACCTTCAGTCGTCTAGCTGTGTCCATAGCACTCGTTCTCCCAATAAACATCCACAATCATCCGCACACGCGCCGCTCACCACTCCGCCCTTTGAGAGAAACGCAAGAAACCGCCCTCCGCAAGCAAAACGCCTTTTGGAGCTACTACTGCACATTATTCGACATCGCAAACTCTGAGCATAGCGAGCATAGCTACCCCTGCCCGGTGCTGCAACAGCCTAGTGCCGTGTCGCTTTCGACATCATCCGCTCGTCCACCACTTCCGGCGTCTCATTTATCCTAATCTCAATCTACCAAATAGGCGTGCTTGTGCCTTTCTAGATCTCTAGACACGACGCAATCGTTTCTCGCCTTTACTCCGGCTTACAATCACTCTCGGTAAGCTCCTAGTTTCTTACAATCATTACCTTGCGGGCGTGGGGTTGATCCTGCACCGGCGGAACGGCTGCGGCAGCCCTTTGAGCCTCACCTTCACATGCCGCTCCGGCTGTCACCACGGCCTCGATTTCCAGCTTGCGGCAAGCCTCACCTCGCCTCTACCTATGCGGGGAGTGCACCTTGTATATCTTCCTTTAAACCTCTATCCACGATCGACTTCCTCCCTTACTCTGATCCCTTCTCGCCTTATCGTCCTCGCGACTCCCCATGCCGAGCCTATACCAGCAAGACTGCCATTACTTCTTTCGCACAGCCTTGCGTGGTCTCTCCGTCACCACGCTTGTTTGCCTGCTTCACAGTTAAATCTGCATACTTACTCCGGTCATGTCTACAGGCCGCCAATTCACTCCACCCAAGCCGCTTGACGGTCAACTCACGCCACGATCGCGACAAGATTCCGTCATCATGGCTTCGGATCAAAAACGATCGATGGCAAACGCCAAGGAAGTAACTCAGGATTTTGACAAGTCCAAGCAAGAACCGCTTGCAGCTTCCAAAGACCAGGCGTCCAAGCCTGGCATCACGTTTGCTGCTCAGGATAGTCTCCCAAAACTACCTATCCCTGACTTGGAGTCAACCGTGAAGAAGTACCTCAAGGCTCTCGACCCTCTCCAAACTGCAAGAGAGCATGCCGACACCGAGCGTGCGGTCACCGAGTTTTTGAGGACAGATGGACCAGGACTGCAAGAAAAGCTGAAAGGCTATGCCGAGGGTCAAAGCAGCTACATTGAACAATTTTGTACGTATCCTCGTTTGGAAGAATGTCTGACTTTTGCTAACTACCATCAGGGTACGATTCTTATCTCAATTTCGACAATCCTGTCGTTCTAAACCTCAACCCATTTTTCCTTCTGGAAGATGACCCGACACCAGCGCGCAACAACCAAGTCACGCGTGCCGCCTCTCTCGTCATATCATCCTTGTCTTTCGCCAGAGCCGTAAGGAAGGAAGAACTCCCACCAGACACTCTTCGGGGACAGCCGCTGTGCATGTACCAGTACTCGCGTCTGTTCGGTACGGCTCGCATTCCCACAGACAACGGATGCCAGATCGGCCAGGATCCCAACAGCAAACATATCGTTGTCTTGTGCAAGGGACAGTTCTACTGGTTTGACGTGTTGGACGACAACAACGATCTGATCATGACAGAGAGAGACGTCAGTGCAAATCTCCAGGCCATCGTCAATGATGCCGAGCAGACCCCGATTCAAAACGCTGCCAAAGGTGCACTTGGTGTGTTGAGCACCGAGAACCGAAAAATTTGGTCGAGTCTGCGCGAGGTATTGGGCAAGGACGAAGGTTCCAACAACAGTGACTGTCTGAACATTGTTGACAGTGCGCTGTTCATCTTGTGTTTGGATTACACCGAACCCGTCGACACGCCTGAACTCTGCATGAACATGCTTTGTGGCACAAGTGAGGTTCAGAAGGGTGTTCAAGTCGGCACTTGCACGAACAGATGGTACGACAAGCTGCAAATCATTGTGTGCAAGAATGGAAGCGCAGGCATCAACTTCGAGCACACTGGTATCGATGGCCACACGGTGTTGCGATTCGCATCAGACGTGTACACAGACACAATCCTTCGATTCGCGCGCAGCATCAACGGCGCAGCACCATCGCTCTGGGCATCTAACTCGCCCGATCCTTCAAAGAGGGATCCGTCGTCGTTCGGCGATGTCAGCACAACACCTCACAAGCTGGAGTGGGACATGATTCCCGAGCTTACCACCGCTTTGAGATTTGCAGAGACTCGTCTTGCAGATCTCATCCACCAGAACGAGTTCGAGACTTTGGACTTTATGGCGTACGGCAAGAATTTCATCACAGCCATGGGCTTCTCTCCGGATGCTTTCGTCCAGATGGCCTTCCAAGCCGCTTACTACGGTCTGTATGGTCGCATGGAGTCAATGTACGAGCCTGCGATGACCAAGGTCTACTACCACGGCCGCACCGAAGCAATCCGACAAGTCACCCACGAGAGCGCCGCCTTCGTACGCAACTTCTGGGGCGAGAATCCACCCGCACAAAAGATCGAGCTCCTCCGCAAAGCCTGCGAAATGCACACGGCCACCACAAAGGAATGCGCCAAAGCCCAAGGTCAAGATCGTCACCTCTACGCTCTGATGTGCCTCTGGCAACGCACCGTCGACGCCGAAGCCGAAACAGACCAAAGCAGCGTCGACGAAAACAGCGTCAACGGCTACTCCTCCCCCTCCCCATCCGAAAACAACGCCCCCACCTCCCCGCGAGGCAGCAGCTCCGTCGTAAGCGACGAAGACGACGGCCTAAAAGTCACAGCCACCACCTCGCGCGCAACCAACAACCCACGCTCCACCATCGCCCTCCCTGCCATCTTCGCCGACGCCGGCTGGGACAAGATCAACAACACCATCCTCAGCACCTCCAACTGCGGCAACCCCTCGCTGCGCCACTTCGGCTTCGGCCCGACTTCAGGCGAGGGCTTCGGCATCGGGTACATCATCAAAGACGGCAGCATCAGCATCTGCGCTTCCAGCAAGCACAGGCAGACCAAGCGCTTCATCGACGCCATGGAGTCCTACTTCCTCGAGATCCGCAAGCTGCTGCGCATGACGCAGCGCCGCGGCACGAGCATCGACAAAGGCGCCAGCCGGGCCCGCGAGGCCGAGGAGAAGTTCGGCAGGTCGAAGAATAGGGGCAAGGCGATTGCTGATACTGGTGCTGGTGGTGGTGGTGGTGGAGGCAGGAGAGAGCAGCAGGATAATGCTGCTGTTAGTAGCGATGATGACGATATGGGTGGTTGTAAGTTTTTTCTCCCCCTTGCCTTTGATGCTGATTCAACTGCTAATGTTATTCCGAAATAGACGGCTTCTTCGACGCAGGCATGCTGATGCAAGCCCTGAAAGCGAAGGAAGGTGGCGAACAGCGACCTAGCGAGAAAGTGGTGCAGAGGAGGGAGGTTGGAAAGAAGTTGAGATTGATGGAGTACTAGATTCGTTTGGCTGTCCTTGGTCCCAGCGATGGCTCTCTCCGAATGTTGTGCTGATCTTGATTCAAATGACGAATATATGAAATGAAAACGGGGCTTCGCGTACAGTGCGAGTTATCATGTACAAGCGCGTCGAACATACATGATGGTCAACCGAGAGTTTGGTTGGGTACCACGATTCCAAGAAATGTGTCATTTGTATTTCCGTGAAGGCTATAGACGTTGAGATGCATACCTAGGTAGGTGACGAACCTTCCATAGCGAGCGGGAATGACATGAAGCTCGACTGAGCGTTTGATTTTCAATCTGATCTGATGGAGGTGGAATAACTCAAGCCCGCGCTGGGTAGTAAACGATATTCGAAAGAACCCAAAAGCCCTGCTCACAAAAAAGGAATCAAATGTCCTTGTCGCCCAAAAACGCCCAGTACGTAATTTCGTTATAAAGTCCGCAACCCCCAAAAAGGAAAACTAGTCAATAGCCGAATGACACATCACCTCAGCTTCCGATCCCACCTCCGTGCTCCCGAACCTCTTTCTTCTCCAACTTGGGTACTTCACGACTGAGAAGCATTCGCAGCTCCGGCGAGATGATTTGCTCCTTCTGTTTTCCAGCAGCGTTCGAACCAGCAGAGTTATCTGCGTTCAATCTATCCCTGCCCGAAGCATTGGTTCCGGCCGATGAAGAGCCAGGTCTTGCGTTGGACGGCGATGGAGGCGGCACTGGGAGGCGCTGCCGAATAGTAGGCTGCTGAGGGAAGTTGCTCTTCTTGTCGATCGCTTCGACCATGCGCTGGAAGCGGCGGAAAAGGGCTTCAGCTCTTGCTAGCGTGGACGGGAGGTCAATGGTGCCGGAGAGTTCGTTGACGTATTTCAACACCTCGTCGAAACCCTTGAGGTGCTCGAGGATGACGTTGCGGTGCTTCTCGAGGATCGCCATCGCGATGAACAGGTGGAAGTTGGCGCTGTAGTAGTCCGTCCAGAGGTTCTCCCACAGGCGCAAGATGTCGAGCCAGTCGAATTCGCGCTTGAACCAGACTAGCAGCATGCGGAAGAAGAAGAAGAAGTTGGTCGAGTCGAGGCGTTGAAGGTGTTCGTAAAGCTTTGGGTCGAGGAGCTGGCATAGGTGGTCGAGGGTGAGGAGTTGGAGACGCATGCCAGACTGGTCGCGCAGGAAATTGCGCTCCATGCGCTCCATGAAGCCGACGAAACCCCAGAATGCAACGGCGTCATCTTGTTCGACTGCGTAGATTGGGGCGAGTAAGTCGGACATGCCTTGCACGTAACCTAGGTCACGGTTGTGCTCGTTGTAGGTCAGAAGCAGGTCTTTCATCTGCTCGAGGTGTACATTGGTACCCGCTTCAGCGAAAGGCGAGTCTGGATCCGGATGAGGAATGTCCTCGCCAGCAAAGAGCGGGATGTGGCGATCAGTGCGGTGCACGTCTTTTTCTACAGAGGAAACAGCCGTATCAGTAAAGGTGTCAGTTGTGGCAGGCCGCCTTGATATGATGAAAGGGATCTACGCTTACCGATGCGCATGCGCTGTTCTTTCCACCACTCCTTCTCTTCGAGTGAGCCTCCATCGTCGGCTAGTCTCTCCCACCAGGCGCCCTTCAGCCGGATGTACTCGTCACGGAGGCTGTGCATTTTTGCCTTCCGCTCATCCTCGGAAGAGTCCCACTCGTAAACGCCTAACAAGAATAGCCATGCTTCCTTTCTGACGTCGTCGTCTTTGGAGAGACCGCCGTGGAAGATACGTTCTTTGACCTCGAGCTGCGTCTTCTCGAGCCTGCCGGTACGGACATTGAAGAAACTCTTCCATTCTTCCATAGTGACCGGGTTACGCTTATCTTGTAAGCTCAGCATTTCCGCGTCAAGTACCTCGAATGACCCAAGCTCGGATTCTTCCATCTCCAGGATATCCCTGGCGGTCCAGATGCGTTCACTGCGCTCCTTTTCTGCCTGCTCTGCGATGCTCATAGCCCACCTAGCAAGATACAGGCGAGCAGAGTCGAACTCATCGCCCATGCTCTGCACTTGTGGGCTCTGCATCAGCCGTCGGATTCCTGGCGGCAGATTCTTGTTCTCCTGGACAGATTGTGCAGTCTTGCGGGTGAATGTGGTGACCTGGCTTAGCTTCTCCAGGATCGTCCATCTCGCTTCCTTCAAAGCTTTGCCGAAAGGATCTTCCTTCTTCTTCTGCTTCGACTGGTCATTCTTGTCGTTGCCTTCGAGCATGTTGCGAACATTATCCGTCGTTGGTCGGCGAGTGAGTCCAAACGCTTTCGCGTCGTCTGCAGATGGATCGATCAAGTATAGGCTGGGCTCGTGGGCACTTCTCTCAACATTGGCATGCTTCTTGAACCACTTCATGATCTCGTCTCCACCCCAGTGCATGCCGCCTCCAGATGAACTACCAATATCGAAAGTCTCCCGTTGCAGCCTCTTGCGTGCGTTGATTGTGCTTTGGCACTCGTTGTCGTGGAAGAACAGTGCAGGGAAGCTCTCGCCGGCTCTCGAATTGACGACAATGCTGCCATGCCACCAGCCTGAGCTAGGAGGTCGGAACAAAACGCTGTAGATTTCCGAGAGTGGAACAGAGAAGGGATGTGCTCCAATAGAACCGCCGTGTGTCGTCGTCATTGGAGGCGGAGGTACAAGATCCGGTCTGTGTGGAGGGCTGTCTACCTCAGACATGTCTGCTTTGACGTACTTCTCATTTGCGTCTCCAACGCTAGTCTCCGGTAGCCAGCAGAGTAGTATGTTGTGATTGTTGTCCGACCGAATCTTGTCATTGCTGCTTCCTGCTGAGGCCGGTGGATGTGTTACGGACGACTTCCTTCGCGAGTCTCCCGCAGTCGGCTTCTGCTCTACTAAAGCGATGTAGCCGGCCACATTCTCCTTTGCGGATGCCGAAGGGTGGACGTAGACCTTGCTCTTTGCGTGTAGAAGCTTGACACCCCTGTCGCTTTTGGATCGTCTGATGGCACTGTATCCGCCTTCCTCGTCGTCGCTCACATCGTAGAAACTCGCAGTCGGCGAGTGCGGGCTTGCTGGTTCTTGTTCGCGAGACATGGTCGCGAGAGCCGAGTCGGCCGACTTTGTTGGTATTGTATTCTGGTTCAGGCCAGTCTCATGGGCCCGGACTGTATGTATACAACGAAAGGATTGCAGAGTAGTGTAGAGAGAGAACGGTGGTGCCTGATGGTCCGGAATGCTTGCGCCTGATCTATACCCGCCTGTCTGACGTACATGCGGGGGCGAGTGTGGCGATGAGTGTGGCGCAGGCAAAGCAAAGCAACAGCGAGGCATGTGACTTTTTGCTATTCACTTACCTCTGCTTCCATTGGTACCGACCATCTTCTACCCAAACAATATCAATTGACAAATCGCCCTTCGAAACGAGATGTCACAAGACTATGACAATATGTGGAATAAGCAGAGACAAAACACGTCGAAGGCACGTTCAGATTCCATGACTTTAGGGCAGTGTATATCTCGTCTACGAACACGGCACCTGACCATTGAGGACACGACTGTTTATCTCTTGATCTCTGCTTGCACCGAACAATGCCTCCAACCGTAACAGTCTCCGACCATAGCTCTCGAACCATTTCTGCGAGTGCCCTCGCATCAAAGCTCCGTCCACAACCTCACTATTGGCCTGAAGCTCGCCATTAACCCACTCGACTAACTCTTTGACATACCCAATCTCCTGACCTTGACCTCTCATGCTGTGGAAAGGTCTCCCGGCTCCCTTTTTCTGCAATCTTGCTTTGTACTCACTTCGCATGGCCTCCTCGCTCGGTAACGAGACTCGGCCAGTCAGCACTTCGGCCAGAGCAACAGCCTGGAATTCGAAAAACGAGAACGTGGCAGTATGGAAAGGAATTCCAATGAAGACCAGCGTCGGATCCGGGATATAGAAGATGTCTTTGTGTAAGTTGTGAGTTTGGAGCCCGTCTGTGATCAGCACGCGATCGTCGGCTTCGTCTGAAGACACGTTATCGTTGTGGAACGAGCACAGGAAAGGGAGGGAAGAATGGTAGCCAGTCGCCAGAACCACGCGATGGATGTTGCAGAGTCTGGTACCATCTGTGAGAACCACAGTCCCGGGGATGGCATTTTGTGGTGTTGGCAGACTCTCGCTGGACGTCAGGCGTTCGAACGAGTGGATGCCAGCTACACGAGCGGCGTTGTCTGGTAACAGGTGACTTGGCAGGTCGTAGGGCCCGCCTCGGGACGACTGATATACCGTTTTCGCCACGCCACCAAGCTCCCGCGCCATGTCGGTCGAGCTCACCCCAGCCCCGATAATGAGAACATTCAGATCCTGGAATTTCGCTGCACGCCGATAGAGCTTCGAATGCTGAATACGGTCCGGAAATGTCTCTTTCCACTCTTTCAGTCCAGCGATGTCCGGGATGTTGGTCGCGTGGTAGTGGCCGTTCGCAACAACGACAGCATCGAACAAGAACGACTGGTGCGAATACTGCGGTCCCAAAGGCGTGTCCTCGAGCGTCGACGTCTCCACCCTCCAACTACCATTCCTGCCAACCTCCTTCTCCACGCTCTCAACCCTGGTGTTCAACCTCAAACTCCCATCAATCTGATTCTCCGCCGCGGCACTCTGCACATAGTCTGCGATAACGCTCTGGCTCACAAACTCTTCGGTCCCGTCTTGCCAAGTCTGGCACTGCATCTCCATCTCATGAGTGGAGACATTGTTTCGCAGCCCTGCGTAGCAAGGTCCGGGCGGCGCGAACTCCACAACAGCAGCTTCCCACGCTGAACGTCCATCGTCGACGGGACTTCCACCCTTGCTATCTTTTCGTTTCGTGCTGTCTGGACCCGAAGCCCTCGATCTTTCGTACTCGGGCGAGTCTCCCACCGAAGGTTTAGTAGAGGGATACGCGGCGTCCTTGGAAGTGCGCTCGTCGAAGACCCTGATCCAAAGTCAGCATCGTCTTTTTGTGAAGACTCGAGAGGAAAGCTTTCGCAATATACCAAACTCCTCCAACATGCGAATTGCGTTCGAAGACGGTGATTTGCAAGCCTGCTTTCCTGAGATGGATTGCAGAAGCCACGCCACTGACACCGGCGCCGATGATGCCGACAGTCTTGACTTGTAGGCGTTGACGGTGGGCCATTTCCTCTGCGATTATACGGTATATCGTGCGTAGTAGTGTCGTATCGTCTTAATGTATCGATCAAATAATATGAGCGAGCTCCAAGATCTCAACCCTTGGTGTTTCGTCACCTGAATCCGCGAGTCAACACGAGGCCCCAATCGCAGAACGAACCCAAAAGACACGACGTAGACAAGAAGGCTAGATATCGTCAACAAGTGGCCAGGATGTCTCGAAAAGCTCCCAAGCTCGCGAGTCCCAAAAGTCAAAACTTGAAGATTTGATCGAAACGAAACAGCAAGACGACTAAAGGTCATCATTTGAATCAATCATGGAACACTTACAATATCGCGCAATCAACGATAATGCTTACCTCTACCGGTATGGCGTGCTTTCCCCACCAGATCCTAACATCCTTGCATCAGAACTCAAGGTGGCAGTTTGGCCTACGATTGCATCAAAGCACGCCATACTTCGAGCTGTGCTCGTTATGCTGTCGGATCCGCAGAGCTGGGGGGGAGAGTGTTCCAACGACTTTGACTGCTAATGACCAAGTAAGGAACAAAATGTCCAACAAGTGGATGTTAGGTTTGGACGACCATGCTCGATAGCGGAACGAGAAAATTCCATTCTAGTGGCTGGCTTGGAAACTCAATGGTATGCTTTGACGAACGGAAAATCCGGCGTGTGTAATATGGACAATTCGTTTCTCTCTTTCTCTCACTCTCTCTGAGAAACATTACGCTACGGACAAGATGATGACGAGAACGGAAGAGTATACACAAGATCCAGATGGGAAGGGTAAACAAACAGAACACTCGACATGGTCTTCAGAAGTAGACCACGTTTCATTAGTTGACTTATTGGGAAGTCAGGTGGTCGACAGCCTGTGATTTGAAAGGGTCAGTAAGCTTGCTCGCGCTTGACGGTATACGTTGTTGATGGCGAACGGATGCGCTTACCTTGTTGATGTCGTAGTCGTACTTCTCAAGAGCATCCAGCGCCGCCCCGCGCGTGTAGCCCATTCCCGTCAGGCGTTTGAGGATAGGGTCATCGTGCTCTTCGCCTGGTGTAATAGCCACGCCAGGTGCAGGTGCCGGGGTTGGGAGTGGCTTAGCGGTCGTGGCCGACTGGGGCGAAGTGGGTCGCACACCGTTCGTCTCCCAAGGGTCATTGCTAGAGGCGCCACCAAACGAGGTGTCGATGTTGCCGGTAGCGGAGTTGTCGAGACCGGAGAAAATGGCATCCCAGTCGTGAGGAGCACCTTGCTGAGGGCTAGTGGCTGATGCGGCTCCAGAAGCTGAATCGCTCGGCGCGAAGCCTGAGAAGCCGTTGCTCTCGCTGAGTTGCCTGGGTCCCGGCTGTGAGTCGGCCATTGTGGTCGACATACTGGCGGCAGGCGAGTCAAAGGCGGCGTTGAACTCGGAAGCGTCCCGAGAGTGGTTGCCGAAGCCAAAGTCAGCGTCAGAACCACTCTTATCGGCTTCTTTGGCCTCGGCGAGGTCATCGAAGTCATCAAACTCGTCAAACTCGTCTTTCGAGGCCTGCGGCGCCACAGTCTGTGCTTGCGACGACCCAGCTCCCATGTCAGGGACGCTGCTTACAGGTCTGCTGAAGGCATCGTGGAACTCAGTTCCTGTCGCACTCGCAGGCGTGCCGACGTTAGGGAATAGTGATGTCTGTGGGGTCAGCAAGCTCTTGTCTGCTTCTGATGGCGGCGGTTGTTCGCTGTTTGATGCGGGTTGCAATGTGGGATCTTGTCTCTCGGGGAGCAAGCCGCCGAACTCAGGTGGAAATTGGTTGGAGCCTGAGCGCTGCCCATTACCGCCGTGAGCTTGCTCATCGCTTTGTTCGTAGGTTGGTGGCGATTGTGCATCAGTCGCCGCAGGTGGTACACTGACAGTTGACTCATTCGAGACAAACTCCGGCCTCGTCGATGCAACGTCGGAACCTGAAGCCACGACAGGCGAGGTAGGCTTGTCAGTGTCAGCCGGCACTGCAGCGACAGCGTTCTGCTTGGCTGGCGAAGCAGTGAAGTCGTCACCGAAGCCCTTTGCCGACTCGTCATCGTCGCTATCACTGTCGCTCTCATCTTCAACGTTCAAGTTCTGGATAGGAGGGAACTCGGAGCTGAACCCTCTAGACTGCGGCTTGGTGTTCTCGGCAGGCATCGAAGCGAATGGATCGTTCGATGTGGCGGATCTTTCGGTGTTGTCAAAGCCTGCGAACGCTGAGTCGAAGTCGTCTTTGCCAGTGGTGGGAGCAGTGGATGGTGTTGCATTTGTCGTCGAAGGGCCGGAAACCTCCTGTGCATTGATCTTTGGCTGGGCGTGGTCACTGGGGAACGCGCCTGGTACCGGCTCCGAAGCTGCTGCCGCGGTGTCTTCTAGCCCAGGGAAGCCTCCAGGAATGGTCTCAGTAAGCTCTGCTTGGCTTGTCACATTGGGAGTTCCGATCTCCATGGGAGTGCCTGTGCCTGTGTCACCTCCACGGCTGGCGGGTGGCATGACTTGGGTAGATCCCGCCTCACTTTCTAGACCAGGACTGAGACTGCGCAGTGGCAACTCTGTCGGGGTGAACTGACGACTTTCAGGCAATGGCGGCGGCGCCTCACCGGCATTCGGGATCTCCTTAGATGCATCGCCGAAAGGTGGTGGTGTCACGGACGGAGTCGACCGGCCCTCTGAAGATACGGAATCAGTCACGTTAGGGACAGCTGCAGGCGCCTGACGGGCACCAAAGCTAGTTGCAGGCGGTGTGGCACTGCGACTACCAGGCTGCGCAAAGGAAGGTCCGAAGAGCTGGTCGAATGCACTAGGAGTGGGAGCTCCTGACATGGCTGTAGGCGGGCTTGCAGCGCGTGAAACATCGCCGGAGTTCATCCTAGCAAATGGGTTCGTAGCGCTCAGAGTGCTGAGAGCCGGGCTGGTAACGTCTCTGCTTGCTGTGAAAGGCTCAGCGGGTGGAGGGCTTGCGGCAGCCTCACGACTCGCGGCGGCCTCGCGCTCGAGGTTCGCCTTCTCGCTCTGCAAGCGCTCGAGTTCGCCCTCGTTAGTTGCAACCTGCTTCTTGTTGATACTGACCATACCCTTCTGTTGCCTCGCGTCCATTCTAGCTTTCTCAAGCTCAGGCTTCAGTCTGGCAACCTCAGCATTGAGCTGGCTGATGCGCTGCTTCAAATTGGCATTCTCGGCTTGGTCAGCCTGGAGCGCCTGGAACACGGTCTGGTGCTGAGTGTTCAAGTCCTGGTATGTGCCTTCCAAGAGGGCAAGCTCCTGGTCCATCTTCTTGGTCGACTCGCGGGAAGCGCTCAATTGTTGCTCCAGATCTTTGACGGTCCGCACCTCTTGTTCATATTGTGCTCTGAACTGCTGTAGCCTGATTTCGAGATCCTTCTTCCTCGCGGCCGTGGCGTTCAAGTCGGCCTGAGTAGTAGCCTTTTTAGCCTGAGTCTGTTCCATCTGGTTTCGGAGGTTGCCAATCTGATTGCTCATGTTCGCCAGTTCAGTCGTATCACTGGTGATCTTGCTGCTCTCAACTGCACTTGTTTCGTCTTCGCCAAGAAGGTCGTCCATGCCGGCTGTCGGGGGTGCCCTAAATTGTTGCTGTTGTTGTGGCTGGAAATTGGCGGGTCCTTGAGATGACGTCGCAGAGCCGCCGGTGTTCTGGTGAGCAAGGCTGGCTCCGAATGCGGAGGTCGGCATGAATGGTTTGAAATGAGAGTTGGTCGGTTGCGCTGGCGGCTGGAAACGCTGCGGGCTACTGGGCGATGTGGGCATGCTGGGATTGAACGGATCTCTGCTGACCGATTGCCCCGTGCTCTGAGGTTGTAAGACAGGCTGCTGCGGGGCGCTGATCTCATCTAATCCAAACAGATCGTCGGCCGCAGATTTGGGCAAGTTGGAGGCGTTGTTTGCATTGTCGAATGCCGGCGCAGTGGTTTGTTCCGTCTGTTGCTGCAGGTTCTGCTTCCTCATGGATGGCGGTACCAGGGCTGGTGGCAAGAAGGCTGGAAGAGGAGCGGCATTAGGCATCCTCTGTTGGCGAATAAGATACATTGCAACAGCGAATTCGTCTTTCGTGAGTTGGCCTTCGCTGTTGATGTCCGCAAGATCCCAAACTGAAGCAAGGGTGTCCTCTGGAAGTCCCGAATCGGAGAAGAAACGAACAGCCTGTTCGCCGGTTACGACTCCCTTGTGCTGTGTGTCCACTGTGCTGAAAAACTGGTCGTACTTGGCCTTCTCCTGAGGTGTGATCAGCCATTGAGGGCCAGTAGTCTGAGCAGACATGGGTGGAGGGGTGCCGTATGTGGGAGGCCTCGCGAGCGGACTCTGGGTTCTGGCCGGTCCGACAGAGCCTCCGGAGAACTGCCTAGGAACGCCAGCTGCTCCAGGCGCAGTTCGACTACCTGGAGGGGGAGGTGCGCCACGCCTAGCAGCAGCTTGGTAGAAGCCAGCAGGGAGCGTATTGGGCAAAGCAGTCATGGCGCGTGTCTTCATGCTCGTGAGCAAATGCATCGCGACAATAAACTCAGTTTGATCCAGCGCACCCGACTGCTCCCTGTCTGACAGCATCCAAATACGTCCCAAGACCTCATTCGGCAGCCCCGACTTTTCGAAGATAGCCTTCGCTGTTCCCGCATCCAATCTTCCATTCTGTGCTCCCGACTTCTCGAAGAGCCCCGAGTATTGCTGCACCTTTTGCGGGTCGAGGGGTGGAACGCGAATCGGCGGCTGTCCACTCAATTGAGGTTGCAGCGCTCCTTGTGGTGCTACGCCCTGCGAGGGACTTGCCGGTGTCGGTCCAGCACCGGGGATCTGTATGCCATCGAACTTGGGCAGAGGGCCTGGCTGGAAGGCGAGCTCAGTGGTCGGCTCCCTGCCGGCTTGATAGTGTCCGATGAGTCGCAAGACAATGCAGAATCCGGGCCTCGTGAGTAATCCACGGTTCTCAGTGTCCGCGATCTGCCATATCTCGCCGAGGACCTGTGGGTTCAGGGTGGTGCGCTCGAAGAAGGGTACGGCGCGTTCTCCAGTGATGACGCCTAGCTGATCGGTGTCGGCAAGCGTGAAGAGGTATGCGAACGCGCGTTTCTCGTCGGGGGAGAGGTTCAGGACGGCCGGGTCTGTGATTGAGTTAGCTTGCCTGCACATCCGGTGGTATTTGGGCTGCGACGTACTCGGATCATTGCTTTCGGCCATGTTGATGTCTAGTGCACGCTGGCATCAGGAGGTAGCGCGGCGAAACGAAGGCTGGCAATGCTGACGAGGTCGCTGTACGCGGAACAAAAGCAGCGAGAGGGAGTGTGTATGGATTGATTGTTAGACGGTGGTCAAATGCCTTGCAGTGAACGATTATTGCATGTGCAGGCTGCAGGGTGTGAAGATGCACATCGCAACCTCCCTCAGCGGCCGGGGACCTTGGACGACTTGGCTGGTGGATGGATCGGAGCTTGGACTCCCTGTGACGTCGCAGATCTGGATCGTTTCTTTTCCCTTCAAACTCAATTCGGTTTACCACGTGTGCATGTAAGTGAATTTATCCTTTCCTATGCAAACTGTCATTTTCAACGAGTTCATGGTCGGAATGACTTGGGAGTTTGAGCACAACATTGACAGGTAAGCGACATCTTCGAGACGGAATCGGCGCTTGTCCGAGATGCCGAGGCTGGGCCAATCTCACTCTATTGACGGAAAATCACTGACTGACTGACATTACATTGTACTAAAGAATGAAATACGTGTATCGTAGAAGTCTATCGAATAATTTATCAAGAAGTTTAATAAAAATCCAGTCCAATCCAAGAGGCCCGATCAACACCTTACCCTCAACCGACCACAACCACAACCACTCGCCGGCTATGCTCTAGTACTGCTTGGAGAAGGTAGTGTACTCAAAGTTGTCCATGAGCACAGCAGTCAAGACATTAGGAATCAGGCCGCCAACGGTGTCAAAAGTAACGCGGTCGACATCACAGAAGTTGTCGTTGAGCTCGACCTTGGCCATGTCGGCAGTAAGCTGCAGCAGAGGCGTCTTGAAATCAGCCTTCTGGGAAGCGACTTGCTTGCCGTTGCGGTAACCGGTGACCTGGACGCCGCAAGACAGCGGCAGGCTGGCGAGAGTCTCCTGGGTGGGGAGGACACAGGCGAAGTAGAACGACTTGAAATCGAAGTTGGAGGTGGTGCTGTCATCGTAGTCGGTGCGGAGCTGGAGTTGCTTGTCAGTGGGGTGCAGGTGGAGATGGAAGAAAGAATGTTTTTTAACTTACCTCATGCTGACCCTGGAGGCTTGCTACGACATCGTATGCAAGAGCGTTGGGTCGCGACTGGGTGTTAAGACCGGCGAGGAGAGGGGTGGCGGAAATCACGCCCATGTTGGAGTAGTAAAGGCCCTCGTGGGAACCGAGCGAGTCGAGTCCACGGACGGGTGCGCCATCGATCAGACCAGCAGGGACGTTGTCGAACTGTCGGAGTCAGTATGGTCCCCGGTGTTTAGTTTGACGGGCTGGTCTAACCTTGACAGAATGGTCGACACCGTTGCTACGTCTGTAGACAGTAGGAGCAGCGAAAGCGGTGCCAGCAGCAAGAGCGGCGAGGAAGGTGGTAAAGGTCTGCATGGTGTAGTCGAGTTAGACGAAACGAGTGTGCTGAGAATGAATGAATGAAGTGAAGAATCAATTGTGCTTGAAGAAGCTGTTGGATCGTTTGAGCGTTGGGAATGATGATCTGGTCTGGTTGGAACGGTGCGAAACCCTTTGTCTTATACCTTCTCACTGCCAGTAGCTTGTGGTTATTCATCCTGGACTCATGGTTATCCTAGCCTAGCCTTGAGCAGGGGCAATGGCTAATCGTTCGTGTCTTGGCTTTGGTTATGCTGCATCACGCCTCTGTATCCTCAGCCGCGTGCTAAAAATTGTTGGCCCAATATGTAGCACAGTCTTATACCTGGATTATGTATAAGAGATGCGGCTGATGGGTCTACACAGCTCCGCGAGAACCGAAGTACGTGCTGCGTATTGTATACGGGCATGTTCGCCTATAACGAAGTGTTGCTAATCACTATTGGGGGTTTAGCAAGCTTCCAATAGCATCAACAGAATTACCTTGAAGGCCTCGGACTTAGGTCTTTCGACCTCGGAATTCTTGTCGCACGTCCTTAGTCCAGTCTTGCTAGTCTATACGGAGTTCATACTCCATAGGCTCGGTTGCGCAAAAAGCCGATGCATTGGTAGCTTGTCGACAGCCCTAGGTGCTTGACCCTTGTATGTTGTGTGTAAGCGAAAACGAGAATCAAAAAAGTAGCTGGGATGTATTCCAGCTTGGACTACAGGCCAAGAGAGCATCCCGGTTCAGATGACGGCAAGTTTTGATGGATATCGTAAGGTCGCCGCGGCGCTGCAAGAGACTTCTATGTCGCTTCGAGAGTGTACCAGATGCCACGGTCGCAATGATCGAGATTTGAAACCTTGAATCTGTAAAGTAGATCTTTCTTCAGAAGAAAAACATCCATAAGAGCACGGCGTCTTCCAAAAGTGAAGCCTCGCTGTGTGCTTCAAGTTCCGACACCCAGAGGCGACAGTAAGGAGGTGCTGTCAAACTCGTGCCGGTGGTGGAGACACACGAGGGAGTGGATCCATCGATCGACCGTGCCGCTCCGTTCCGCTCGTCTATTCTTGTCGTTCCTTCGCGAACCGAGGACGAGCTCGCGCGACTCCACAGATATGCCTATACCAGATTGCAGTATGGACTTGTAGTGGATTCTGTCGAGTGGGTTCTAATTCCACAGAGCCCCTTTACTTGACAGTTCGGCAGATGGTCGATCCGATTGGACTGGAATAGTCTAAGCGAGCTTGTAACCAGGTCTACGAAGTACGGTTCTCGGGTCTTTGGTATGTAAGCAACTTCGAAGGATTGTGGTGCTTGTTCCAGTGTGGCGAAGCTGACTATGAATTGTGAGTACGAGTTTTATACGTTCAGGTTTACTCCAGTTCATGTGGGGACCATCTTTTCGTGATGGATTCAAATGTGTGCATTTCATCGACCCTAACCCTGACAACCCACACCTCGAAATGCATTCCATCACATATCTTGAGCCCAGCAACTTCACGGTTCAAATAATGGCTATAAATGATTCAGTTTGCTCTAGAATATACATTTGAGTAGCCCAATGCATTGCCCAATTGACTGAACGTTGTGTTCATCGTTTTTGGATGACATACGGCCTCGATATCTTGACGAGACGTGTGACTCGACAACCGTTCAATTCAAATATCTTCCCACATTAACAATTCGAAGCTGAATGACACCGAGTAGGATGTAACCATGCAAAGACGCAACAGAAAGTCTATGGTAAGCAAGGATATATATGTAACATAACTCCCTTTCGCCAACGCTGAAAACCCACATGCTACATGTACACTCTCTCGCCCACTCCTCAGTTATCAGACGGCACAATGTCTCCGCGCGTCTTCGCATTCGAGTAGTCATCCGCGCCCACATCAGAATGGCGAGCGATCAATCCGGCATGACCCGCATTCTTGAAACCCGCCTCGACTTGCCTCTCGTAGCTGACTTGACGAAGGCGTTCCGACTCTCTGGGGGTGAGATGTAACTGTAGTAGGCACGTTAGTAGTGGAATTCGATCGGTTAGGCAGTCCATTCGGGGTAGGAGAGACTCACGTAAACCTCAACTCCGATGGCGTGGAGTCCTAGTGCTAGCCAGCCAGCCATGCCGAAGGTGATGTTCATCGCAGACATCAACTGCTCGACCGAGCCGCCGAAATCCGCTTTGACGGCCGTGACGGCCTGAAGGTTGTTGGAGTCGATGAAACTTGCGCAGGACGGATAGTTCTCGACAAGTTGTTGCGCGTCTCCGATCACGTCGAAGAGTTTGACGCACTTCTGGACGGACCAGAAGTCGCCAGCGGCGGAAACGATTTGCGCGGAGATGATCATGATGATGCGGAGAGTGATGATGGAGGAAAACTGCGATTAGGGTCAGCGATGTTTCTGTTCGCAAGAGGAGAGGATAGCATACGTAGAACCAAGTCCTCAGCATCCAAGCTCGGTGTTGGTCGATTTGCAGCATCTTGACGTTGTAGATTGCGATTCCAAGGCCCACCGTGGTCAAGATGAACGACGCTCCGATCCATGATTGAGTCGCCAGGGTGCCGCCGAAAGCCTCGCGCGCGATCATGATCGCTCCGATATTGGCGATCACTGCCAACAAGACGACAATGTATCCGTTGATGCGGTGTAAGAGCCTGAGCCTTTGTCGGATCGCTGGAGTGAATTGCAAGACAACAAGGAGGGCGGCCGCTAGTTGTCTGTCAGCATGTCCGACATGAACGAAATTCTGTCTCGCAACTTACGCAAGATAGTGTAAAGGTGGAGCCTGATGCCGATCCTGTAACGGTCGAAGTGTTGGTAGTAGTAGCACTCGCCGGGGGCTGCGTGGTTGGAACCTGCATCGGGCCCGCAGAAGACACCGGAGATGTTCAGGTACATCAGTCTAGCAAGAGTGAAGCCGAATAGTGCTCCAGCAAAGATGAACCCTTTGATGGATTAGTGTTGATCCCATATGACAATCAAGGATGCCACATACATAAGAAGAAATTGTAGCTCTTGGAGAAACCGACGGCATTGTAGACCTTCTCAAACTTAGAAGGAGCATTTGAAGAGCCGGTTGCCGATGTCGCGGCGGCCATGCTGTATTGTCGTTGGAGTCGACGAGTGTGCAGTGAGCTTTCTAAGTAATGTTCGGAGGAGGAGACGGATTGGATTGAGTAGCCACTTTATGATGAAGTTGAACTGGTGTCGAGACTTCCGAGCCTTTTCGTCGGGGAATGACCAGCTATTTGAGCTGGTGGAAGCCAGCAGCATCTTGGACCTTCAGCTGCGATGCACTCCTGGATCATCACCGGTCGAGAAGGCATCGAATAGATGCATCGCAACGTAAGCCAAGTCAAGCATAGAGGTGCTTGTCTGCTGTGGTACGGAATGCGAGGTGCTTGCAGTATCTCGCAAACAAAGCCATTTCGGGCTAGATCAAGGTCGATCCTCGATCTCTCGCAGGTGGCTGAGTGAAGGATCATGTAGCTTTGAAATGTCCGCTATTATCTTCATGGCACGACGATTAACGACACGGGCACGATGATAGGGTACGTGCGTACCGCTTGCGGTCTCTTGCACAGTTGGATTTCACATGGAACTGTCTCGTGTCGTAGTTGTTGGAAAACTTGCAGCAGTATGCCCTCGATGCTTTAGGGCATGTTGTGTGAAGTTAGTTCTTTGATATGATCTGCCATCGTACTTGAGCAAAGCGGTCGGAGTTCTTGGATGTTCACAGGCGCAAGTCGCTGACACATCATCTACATCTGAGATCCATGGAGCCAGTGTTGAAAATGTTCGCCAGTCTTACCAAGCAACTCTGATATTTCGGCGAGCCTGCCAATGTCTGCATTGCTTAGCCGACACAGAATTCTACTGTGGCGCCTGCATCATTAGTAATTATCTGCATTGCTGGCAGTTGCTCGAAAACATGTCTGTTGATGTCTGCGTCTTCTGATACGGCCGAGTTGCTGTGTCTCTTCGAGCCTTTGTTTATTCGTACGGCCGAGTTGTGGACTTTCGATCGGAGTTCGTGGGGAAGATCGAACGCACATTTGGGGGCCACGGCCTACAGTAGGTACCTAAGCTGCCTCCCTGGTGCTCATCAGCGCTGTCGTAGAAAAAAGCACCATGACTTCAGCGAGAATTATCAGAGCCGTCCAATTTCCTCATAAGATTTATGCCATATTGTAGACTTCATATCGACTCCGTCGTCGTGTTGTCGTAGAAGATGTAGCTGGTGAGGAAGCCAAGCGGGCGGAAAGCAATTTGAGCATGAAGCTTCGCGCCTCCAATCGTGGGCTTCCAAGTCCGACTTCCACACCTTTGCGAACACCAATCATGCACACGTTGAACATTTGCAAGCGACCGTCGCCTGTCAGCACGTGCAAAGGAGTCTTATCATCCAGCTATGCATTCGACATTGACCTCAGCTTCCGAGAAGTTGGCGTCATCGCTCAAGCCCTCTATCGGAAACTTGAGCTCTCGTCGCGCGGCACGCCAGACACGACCAACCACTACGAGCTACTCGCATACGTCCCTAAGAAGTAGCCGCGTTACCGACCATGACAGGCCAGGCGCGCCAGTAAAGTATCACCAACACGCTGAATGCGATCTCGCGATACTCACGAGCACCTAAACCGACGTCAGCCAGCCGTCCCCGACGCGGACCCACCACTTGTCAAAGCAGAAGCACCAATGTACAGACAACCGAACGAGATGGTGAACAAACATGGCGCAATGATCCTGAGTGTACTCGTCTTCTCGCGCAAGTGACTCGGACTTGATGGTCACTTCAGAGACGCCCATCGACTAGAGCTTTCGACTCGACAGACGAGTGCCTGCTGTTGAAAAGCAACCTCGACTGGACGCACAAGGGAAGGATGCATACAGGTGTCAGAGTGGTCAAGACCCGACGCTTCGGGCCATACTGATAGCGACTCCATTCGCCAACTCAAAATCAGGCGGTCAGGCGTTCTGGCGTTCAAGCCCATCCACGCGAGCGCACACAGGACTGCATAGCTTTGCGATTTCGCTCAGTACATCCCTTGCCCAGACTCACAAAATTGAGTCAATTCCTTGGATTGAGGCCAAGGTCTACTCGCCGTCATCACTGCTGCATCCAGGGCAAGAGATCAGGATAAGACGAAGCTGCTTCGTAGCAGTGTGGGCGCGCTGAAAGTCGGACCACCACCGGGTGTCTTTATCTGTACTGCGGGCAGAGATAACACAAGTGTCCTGCTCGGAGTCGCGACCCCCAACATGGTCTGCGTCGATGTTTACTCGCTGGCCATGAAAGTCATATTCGGCGTAGTGTTCTTCAAGTCTGGATTCTGTAGAGACTTGCTCGATGCCCATGGCCTTTGTCAGTCGACTGCCTTGGGCATCCACTACTGAGTCGACTCGACTCGAGTTCCACTCAAAACACGAACGTGTGCTTGTGACAGGGTCATTGTCACTTGTCCAAGTGACGCTGAAGTAAAATTATCTGAAATGTCGCAAGGCTGGGTACAAGATCTTGCGGACCCCGATGTCAGCTCCAAAGGCACTCCCGTCCATCCATGTCGACATGTGGACTGTGATACTCTTGCACATCGATGATAATCAGCATCGTTGAGAAAAGGATTTCCATAATCAAGATTGAATTCATGGGCAGCTTGAGGCTGACCCTACTGATGGCGGTTTGGGATTCTGTAAAATTGGCGCTCTTTGGACTTGTTTGGCTGGATTCCCGGAGCCTTCGGATGTCTGGAGCCCTTGGATACTCGGAACCCGGAGATCTGGAACTTGGAGACTCCAAAATGGATTAAATCCAGCCCTGTCGTGGGCGGGATCGTTTGAATTGCCCATCTGTCACTGGTCGGCCAGAAAGCCTGACATCGTGCTGGGCATGATGGGCGCTCTCGTGGCGGAGAGAAATCCCAGGTCATCCTGCCTGGCCTCTGTCGTCGAGCCTATCATCGAGTATCCATGCTTATATCGATTCGAAATGGCAAACCTGATGCCTCGTTATGCTGGCATGCCGCACTGTGGACTGTGGATATTGTATCGAAAGGACCAACAATGTTGTTTCGATGTACACTGCTCTCCAGCCAGGGGAGCCCTTCCACAGATGGTGGCATGGGTGATCTGCCATACGATGCATTGATCTCTGCAGTGTGCTCAAACATATTGCGGCTCGGTGCTTTGGGTTTCATGTATTCCAAACCTCGACACGTCCGTTGTTTCCATGCTCTTGATGCGGAGACTCTGAAAAGGGTCCGCGTCGGCGCCGAAACTGGGCAACATGCCATCTCGCTCTCGCATGTCGATGTTACAAGATGGGTCAACGCGATAACCTATCATGGCTCAGTCCTGGCGAAAGTTGTCACGCCTGCGGAGCGGCCGAGAATGCCTAGCATCCCGCGCACGAATGTCCGCAGCATGGGATCAGCGCACGTCTTCCAGGCACTGCTGCATGGCGTGCCGGTGTACTCGAAGATGCTCCTGCTGCACAGACCGCTGTCTCTCTTGATGTCTTTCGTCCTTCGACTGTTTGCTGGTGCAATCCGAGAGCAAGGCCAGCGTCTCCTGCAGTTCTTTCATTATTACCTAAGCGCTGGACACTCTTCAGTGTCCCGCGCTGGGTGTATCGAGCCTCCACATCTGCTTGCCCGCTTCCGTATCCGTTGTTCGCTGCTCCCCCAGAGAGGCCGGATGGCACCTTTTGCGCTCCAGTATCGAGACAACCGAGCATCACGGCGCGTTATCGATGTGCGTGCAGTCTCCGTATGTTCAGACTCTTGCTCATGTCCCGAGAGCGTGTGCGTGGGACTGGAACGAGATCTTTGCGATGTAGGGATCCTCTTCGTGGCGCTTGTCTCGTCGTCAAGACGTCAATCGCCCTCACTGCATACCCTGTGCCATCTTGCCATGCTGTTCTCAATCGCTTACATGTTCATGTTCGCTGCCTTCCGGCGCTCGTAGATCGATGTCCGCGGGTGTAATGCTTGCGTGCGCGGTCTGCTCATGGGTCCGCTGGAAGGCAATGCCTGCAAGGGCACAAAGGATGTTAGCTACGCTTTCATGAGTCTAGTGCTATCTCCAAGAGATGTTTGACACCAGTGAAGATATCTATCTGGTGTCTGGCGGCAGTCCATGGGCGATGAAGCGTCACTGGCTTGCGCGTCAGCTGGGTAGAAGGCCTTGCTCGAAGCGATCATGGTGTAATGCGGTCTGTTTGCCCAGTGGGCGCTCTTTGTCTCGACATATTGTGTGTGTCAGATGAGCCTGCTGTCTCTTATGGGTGCTCTGGCGTGATTGAGAGTGTGGGAAGTGGTCTGCTCGTCGCGCTATCATGCATGGGTGCCGGGACACGATGAGGGCACGGCGAAGACCAAGACGATGACAACGACAATCATTACTACCACGACCACATCGAGGACATTCAGTGGGAATACTACCGCATACAAGGCTACATACAAGGCCGCCACGCCTTCGCGCCCTCTGCCTGCCTGTGCAAATGGTCGACCAACATCCTCAGCCATCCACCCTCGAAATCTCCACCCACAACAACCAAAGAGCACAATCCACCGCACGCACACAAGTATCACCACCCTGACATTGACATCAACACATTGAACATGAACATGATTCTTCTCCAAGCACTAGCCAAAGGCCAATGCAACGATGAAAAATGGGTGTTGCAATGGGTTCCAAAAAAACGTTGTCTCGCCGGCCTTACAGGGCGTCATAGCAGCTCCACAGCGAACAACAACTGTGACAGCGGGGAGGGGGCACACCAGTGGCCAGTTGGGTGCTTGAAGAAGAGAGGAAAGAGGATTCTCGATCGCAAGAAATCACTTAAGTACTTTGCTGCCGGCCAATTGCTTGGCACTCAGAACAGGCTTAGCGCTCTGCGCCTGAGGCTTGCCCCCGAGAGCGGCGGCGACGTCCTGGGTTGTACCACGGCATTGGAGATGGCAGGAGGAGCATGCCTTGGAGAGGCGCTCATAGCTCTTGTTGATCACACGAGAATCGGTCGGAGATGTGCTGCAGAGTTGCCATTTGGAGGTGGATTGTCAAACCAGCTCTGGGATTCAGAGTCGCTCTATGCTTGAGTTTATCTGGTCTCATTCGGCCTCAGAGCTCGTCACGGGAAGACGGGTTCTCAAAGGAGAGCTCCGACATCCAGAGCCACTCTTGCGATGATCGAGCCAAATTGGTCACATACAGGCTACATCGAGTGCGTGAAATTGTGCGCCATGTCCTCCGTTAAGCCTTGAAGCGGTGCGAGCTACATTGTCTACCGCGCCGATGAACTGCGTTGGTCCCTCACGAGCCAACGGCAAGTCGAGCTGTCCCACGAGCTATCTCTCTTGCATGCTACGAGAAGGTACTTGCAGCTTCTTCTCATTGCAGATGGCTTTTTCCCGCTGTACACCTTGCAAGCCCGTGTCCAAGCAGCCTCTGCTCTCCTCGCGCGCCGCCAGATTCTGATGGCCGTCAAAGAGCCGTGGACTTGTTCTTGTCACAGCGAGATTACGAGCCTCCACTGTAGCTCATTGTTCGTAGGCCATTCAGGCTTACGCAACGTTGCCGTGCTGCTTGAGCGCCGCGAACACGCATCCCCAAGCTCGAATCTTATGCAGGAGACTTGTCCATGGGCCTTGTTTTTGTGCTTGGAGCCACGAATGCTCTCCTCTGTGAATGTCATGGAAGTGCCTCCTTGTCCTGTTCGAGCCCTCAGCAGCGCTCATCGTTGTCCGGGCCATGCTCTTGCCCTGCCCATCGCCATCGTCCGCGCTCATGATGTCCTCAGCTCTTGTCATGACGAAGGATAAATTGGATGTTGGCGCGAATCTCGTGAGCGTCGAGATGCCTGCTTGCGAGACCA
>Ga0265797_10000758_pt1 | contig 58914 bp, 66 predicted proteins | sample P2T30metagenome_FD_192433 | JGI IMG/M metagenome (GOLD analysis project Ga0265797, IMG submission 192433) | Plant litter microbial communities from East Loma Ridge, Irvine, California - P2 T30 | ecosystem: Environmental > Terrestrial > Plant litter > Unclassified | place: USA: California... | reverse complement strand
AAGCCAACACGGCTCAGCCTCCACCAATATCCAACACCAACACTGGCCCCTTCCCCCTTGGTGAGACGAGCATAGCCACCACGTATCCTGCTCTAGACTTGTTGGAACACCCTTCGGCATCACCAATCCGTACAAAGGTATTACCTTCCGCTGCCTTCCGCTGCCCATGCCGTCGTACCATTGCGCAACTAAGTCCTCTCGGACAATGCTTGTACGGCAGCAAGTGTGCTTGGAGAAATCTTGATTCCATGTGCTCCCTGTTGCTGCGCTAGCAGTGCATCGCCACCACCCCAGGCACTTCCACCCCACTTGACCACATCTGCTCTCTGATCTGCCCACCACAAGCAAACCTCCAGCACCCAGCCGCTCAACACAGCCAAGCTACTGATGGTCTACGGAGACGAACTTGTTAGCGCAAAAGGGGGGAGAGTTTGTTCTCACCTTAAGTGGTCCTGAAGGTGCAAGAAGGCAGCACAACACACCACGCCAGCCTCAAAACCTCTTGCGAGGGAGGCTGCAGCGGACGACTAATCTCCCGCCGAAGCTGAAAAGAAAAGACATGTCGCCTCATGCGAATGATACCCTATTGCTATAGTGTATACTTCTTCAGCGACCACGGTTCTTGTGCCTCGGTGGCCCTGGAGGATCGAAAGTACTGATTTGCCCACCGCACCAGGTTCATCTCCGTCGCGGTTGGTCGGGAGATGCTTGAGTGAGCGGGCTGCCCTTGCGCCGAAGCATGAAAAGAAAGGGCCGCCGCTTCGAGCAAATGGTTCCTTGATCGCTACTTCAGCGGCCACACGCGAAGCCCCTTCACTCGGATGTCAGCGCAAAATGGTGGGGATGAGAAGGACTTAACTGAGGTGGCCCTGGAGGTGCCAGGCGCAGCACAACTGACTGTGCCAGCGAATGTCAACTTGAACCGACGTGTGCAAATCCCGCCGAAGCTAAGGATAATAACCCATCCAGCGAATGATACGACCTCGTTACTCCAGCGGCCACGGTTGGGTTGTTGGGCGCCACTGGCGGAGTGGGCATGCGCTCGAAGGGGTGCGCTCGAAGGGTCGCGCTCGGTCGGTCCGCGGTATGGGCTCGCGGTTAGAGGGCTACGCTCGTGAGGGCCGCGCTTGGAGGGGTGCGATTGTCGGTCTATACTGTTGTCAGCCCACAAGCAGAGGGAGTTCGCATACTCACCTCAGTGGCCCTGAAGGATCGAGGTGCAGCACAACTGACCATGCCAGTGAATATCAACTTGAACCGACGCGTCCATCCTCCGCCGAAGCTAAGAAGAATAACCCCTCCAGCGAATGATACACCCTCGTTACTTCAGCGACCACGAGTTGGGAGCCTTCTTGCACGATGCGTTCCGCGGTCGTGGGCTTGGTAAGAGAAAGGGAGGAAGGAAAGCGGAAGAGGAAGGGATTTTTATGTTTTCGGGTGGCTGGGGCGGTCTGGATCTGCACTGATGTTCTACGTAGTGGGAGGCTGCGATTGCAGCTGTCGTTCACTTCACTCTGGCATTGGCTACGTCTGATTGGCTTGCCTAGTGCTGTTGCCTAAAGCTTGGACTACTTGTGGCGCGAGAACCTTCCAAGGCGCTTTCACTCTGCGCACACCTTACATAATTGGCACACGAGCAACCAGTGACTCGACCTCTCTGTGTTCGAAATACGTCAGAGTGATTGATCAGCCGGCCGCGAACGAGATGCCACTTCCAAGCCCTCCGAGGGCGCTTTCACTCGACACACACACTGCGAGTTCGTTCCTTGCTTCAACAAGTGGCCACTCGATCCATATGTTCGACAGACGTCGGAGTGATCGGTCAGTCTGCCGCTGACGAAGCGGACGAGGAAGCTTGGCATTTTGCATGACTTCACTTCACTTCTTCGGATATATTTCAACCTCCAACGACCCAGCCGGCTGCGACAAGACTCACATCTCTCTGCATGGAATACGATCAGTCTCAGGCTCTGACTGACATTCAGAAACTCCCACTCGGAATGACAGTCGAGACCTGATAGGTTGTATTGCTTCCCTATACATCGTCTGGCCTGCAACGGTATTTATCCTGTAACATCGTGGCAAGCTTCATCCAATAGCATTGGTGGTTTAGTGGTAAAATTGGCCGTTGCCATCAGAAGATCATCTTCCGATCATGTCGGCCAGCCCCGGGTTCGATTCCCGGCCGATGCAGTGAACAGCTCGAGTGAGCAGTTTCTTTTGCCCATCCTTTTGGCATATCCGCCTGGTGCTGTGTTGTACCAACCTTACATAACCATGTTCGGATCCTCACGGTGGTCTGTCCGTACAGGCACGTGGTCGCTGGTCGAACTTTTGATCGAAGGACGGAGGACACAAGCTTTCCAACTGGCTTAGCATCGTTTGCACTGGAACTTCACTCTCTCATCAACTCTCTCTGCTGCTGCTACGAGCTACGCATCTACCTACCAGCTCCTCGTCTACCACCTGAGGGACCTACTAGGCTCCAATCGATCAGTCTAGCAGCACGAAAATCTTAGGTACATTATGGGCTTCTTTTGACTCATCTCCATCAAGCATTGGTGGTTTAGTGGTAAAATTGGCCGTTGCCATTCGAGGTCTAGCATCTCAAATGATTCGGCCAGCCCCGGGTTCGATTCCCGGCCGATGCATTTTGCTTCCGACGTGTCTTGCTTTTTTGGCTACCCCCTGTGGACTGGATGAGGATGTTGGGTGCCTGCTTTCGTGGCAATCTATTCGGAGAACGAAAGTCGAGATTCGTGCTGCGGAGATGCAGGATTCTGGACGAAGGAACGCTGCAGACCTTCAATTGGCAGCTCAATCGCAAGATAAACATCGACCTGGCCGGCCATTGAGAATGAAAACCAGCAAAGTATACCATGCGATTACAAACGAACTACAGACTATGCGTATGCACACCTTCAATCAAGCCATACAAAGAAGCCACTTTCCCGTTCTCGTCAAGAGTGATCACATCCCACCCTTTCCAGCCCTCCCCGTCTTTCCCAAAGAACCATTTCTGCATGATCATGTTGGCGTTCAGCCAGAGATCTCCAGTTCCCTCGAACAGCCAGTCTTGCCTTCCATCCGCGTGGAGCTTGTCGTAGTTGCTGTCGCACTGTGTTGCAAGTTAGTCGAGTTGTCCGACGTGTGAGAGCGTGGGACGAACCTCTTCGATACCAGTGGTCTCACTTCCGTCGGGCGCGTATGATTTTATCGTTGGTGAGCAATACTTTTCTAGCAGTTTGATGCGCTCGGTTTTGGAGGGGTTGTTCCAGATGTCTATGGTTACGGCTTGAGTGATTGCGTGGGCTTGGGCTACGGTGACGGGCATTTTAGGTTGATCGATGTGACGATAGTGGATGGGCAGTCGGGCTGTATAGCAAACACGATTGATATCAAGAGTATCTGGAGGCGACTCCCAGCCCTTTTGGACTTCTTAATTGTCGAGCTGAGTAGTATTAAGGACACCGGTTCAGCTACCTATACACTTTATTGGGCGTCTAGATGGAGGCGATGCGGCTGAGTTTGGCTGCAGCTAGATCCATCGCTTGACGGAGGAGTACATGTGCTGGTGCCTGAGAGCTGTGTAAATGTGCAGCTGAAGAGCGTGCCGCTTTGTGTTGATCGTTCTATCGTTCTCAGTATGAACGCCGTAGAGACAATTTCTATAGAGCTGTTCGATGATTGATGCTCGTTCGGACAAATGTGCTTCCGAGCGTGTCCTTCAGCCCGCAGCTTGCAGGGAAGAAGCGGCTTGAGCGGTTGTTGATTTTGACTTAGCAAACACCCACTGGTCTTTTCTTTATTGTGTTGAATGGGACTTGGATATTCCAGGCCTTTACAGTTGCTTGGTCCGTCGCTATCTCATGCTGCGTATTGAGACAAGCCTTGAGCTTCCAGGAACGGAAGGACGATGAGCGCAACAGAGGCGGCAGGATGCCACGCGTGGCGCTACATGCACCGACAAGCTCCCAATCCTCGTACTTTTTACTCAGGAGGCCCTTCGCTTTGACCTTTTCCTCGCTTTATCGCTCACGCTTTGTCTCAAATCCTAGTCACGTAACGACTTCGTTGCTGGTACCTGAAGACACTGACGACGCTTCCGTCAGCGGACTTCATGGAGACATAAGATACGTGCAGTCCCCTACGACTCATGTTTCGGCTTTTGATTCATTTACATACCACACCGGACACCTTCGCTGTCACTTGAAGCCCAGTCCCAAGATAAGAACCTACACCAGGACCTACCATGGCTATCAAGAAATATCTCTCGGGGCTGCTCGCCCTTTCCACTCCCATCTTCGCTCTTCCACTGAGTGTTACTAGCGATCTCAGCTGCGCGGACAAAGCCATGAACGAAAGATGTGTGATCATCGATGCGTTCAGTGTCGCTGCCGTTTACGGCACCTGTACAGATGATGCGTTTAGTCGAAAGTATTGCTATACTGAACAGCGCGAGTCGGGCTAACAATTTTTGTGTTGCTTTTGGCACAGGGAGTGCTGATATGTCTCCCTACGCCTTGAAACTCCATCAAAGCTTTTATTGGTAGGTGTCAAACGGAGGCTATGGTAATTAGACCCAACAAAAGACTTTGATGAAGAGCAACGAGCTGATTTCGAACCTGTTATCGGTGTAGAGGGCTTTGTTCTGGAAGATGATACATGCTCCATTGGCGAACGATCTCGTCCATTGCGTAGACATCGCACCTGGTTGTACTCATGTGTCTCCCAGATGATAGTCGAATAAGCAGCCGATTTGGAGGCACTCATATAAAGTTCCTGTGATTTGCGGAATAGGACAATGTTTCTTATCGATTTACGCTTTTGCAACAATAGGTATTAGTTATTTGAATGATCAGTCTATAACAAAGTTACTTTAACACTCGACGACATCGTTCGATTGCCATCCACCTTCAAGCTTCATTTGTCAATACTGGATCGTTTTCGTACTCTCAGGGTTCGAAGAGTTCTATTGGCCACAACAAACATGATAACTTTCCGTACACATTATTTCACTATGCATGTGTTGACACTGAACTGTGGTTGACATATAGAAGAAGCGGTGAGATCACATCGATGCTAGCCTGCTAGTCTTTGTCTCAAGCACAGTTTTAGGCTTCTGAGCTTGTATATGCGATCAAGGCGCGACATTCGTATCTGCGTGCGTTTGTCAGTCTGGGATTTGGTGTGACATCAATTGTTGCTTTCTGGACCTTAAGCACCAAGGTTTTATGTGACTCCGATCGCCTCATCATGCGGTGGCCTGATCTCAAGGTGTAAGTGTGGAGCCCTGAGCGAACACACAAAGCGAGTGCCGTCCTCTCGCTCCAAGTTTGCTCATGTTGTCACCTTCGCTTAAGAGCCAACACCCAAAGATCAAACACAATCGCTAGCGAAGCCGTTCTAAGTTACCATTTGCGATCTTTCTTAGTTGCGGAGTGTCATTCGTCCAGGGCAGTTTTGGCGATCTCAGGTGGTAAGTACACTTCGTGTCACAGCGCCAATGAGTTATCATGCGCTCGCAGTCCATTCGGGTAACTGCCAAGAGGTGTGTTATAGTTCGAGCATAACACAGCGGCTTCGGTTGGTCTCACTCGCTGCCATGCATTCGGTGGGGTGATGAGGAGCGATGACTACTGTTGCTCTCAGCCCTTTGTCGCCATACAGTCCAAAATGCCCACTACGACTCCACCATCGTACGTGGCGGCCCAGATGTAACGTCTTGACGGTACTGGGTTCTTGCTAGATTAAATTAAATCTGTCACGTCCTGCTGCTTCGTTCATGCTCATGTCATCACTTTCACCTCAAGATACACAAGAGTTCGGACGTCACCATAAGAGAAGCTTCTCTAATTCGTCACAATGCCAACCAAGCAAATGCTTACTGTACTGCTCGCTTACGCCAGCTTCACCATCAGTCAGCCAGTCTCCCCTAGAGGCATCATCCCCCAAGACAATGAGTGCACATTCAAAGCTGCGGGAGAAGACTGCACGCTGCTGCTCGGCGCTATCAGTGGGAAGTGTCAAGGATCAGGGGTAATTGGAGCTCTTGCATACCTTACCATCTCCTCGTGTAGCAACACTAGCTGATCAAAATTGCTTTTCGCTTCATACAGCTTGGTTTCTTGGCGTGTGTACCCAGCGCACGGCTCAACGACTGTACCGACGGGGAAGTGGGCGATGACTGTGAAGTGGTTGACGGCGTGGAGTTATCGAGCGGCTCTTGTGTTTTGGTTGAGGGCTCAGTCTCCGCGACAGTAAGTCAAAAGCCTGTGTACGGACTACGGGAAGATGTGTTGGACTGATTGTTCCCCGTTCACACTCAAGAGGGTATCTTATACTGCGCCTTGCCCCAAATATTCGCATAGTCGTCTGTTCAGTATGGGTATTGTTGCTTTGCTTCAGCGTTCGGAAAGCGGTCTAGGCTCCCGTCGACTCTCGTGCGTTCCAATGAATGGTCGACCTCGCGACGCAAGCTGTTAGGATGCTGGGCTTCGTGGAAGGTGAAATCCGGTCGTGGCTTTCAATAATGCTTTGCCTACAATTGAATTCAATCTCGGTCATCAATTCATCATACAAGCTTCCGTACTGTCCTGCACAAATCGTGGTTTTTCCCATGCTGCATCAAAGCTCTCACTACAGCCGTGCCAGTAGGCGATGCCTTTGAAAGGTGTATGTTGTCATGCTGAGATATCGTCTTGGTTCCGGTGTGCACTTTGCAGTGCCCCAGATCATTCCATCATTCTCAGTGGGACGTGCGGATCCGAAGAAAATGTGGCATAAGCAATGCTATAACTCTGTCTACCATCAATCGAAATTATCGATTTGTTGAGGTTGGGAACCAGTGGTATCGCTCTCTCCCGGTTCGCCGACGAGGGAATCCCAAATCTGATCCATATTGGGATCATTAGCCCACGGATCGGACATGTCACCATCCATTGTATGTTCTCTAGGCATCGTTCGCAGCGGAGCTGCACGGGTAGATCCCTCGTACGTAGGAGGCTGCGAGAAGGGATCTGGTCCCGCCACATTGACCCTTGCTGGCGTTGCGCTCGAATTTCGACTTCGATCCGATACAGACGGCGTCAAGAGAGAATGGGACTGATGAATAAGTGCATCCGGAGCATCCTCCGCAACGCGTCTGAGAAGACTCTGGTGGTCGAGGGTATCGAGGAATACACCAGTCCGCAGGGCGTTGCTGAGCATGGCAACGATTCGTCTGCTCTGCTTCTCGAGTGCTGCGTTCCTCTCCTCTGCTCTTGTCGTGGCTAGATGGGCGTCTGCGAGATTTTGCTCCAGTAGCTCGATCCGGGTCGCATTCGCTGCGTTCTGCTGTTCTCCGGCCTCGAGTCGTACCTCGAGATCGTTGGCTCGCGCTGTGAGTTCTTCTTTGTTGAGCTTGCGTCGACTCTGCCGTGGCACTGCGTCCAGGTGTAGAGAATGGTTGGCTGTCAGAACTAAAGCAGGGCAATCGAGCTCAGGGTGCACCAAACGGAAGATAAAACGATATATAGCCTCGCCATCTTTAGGCCTGACGCGAGATGTATCTGTTTTGCAAATCTTTGGGTCGAACTCGTGTCTATGCCCGATCGAAGAAGGCATTCGGTGACATTGTGGCGAGAGACAATGGTCGCGACAGGCTTCATTGCCATCGGGATGGACAAGCAGACCTGAAGACCTGTCTTTGATTTTTCGGACCCAGCATTTACCACATATATGAGTATCGTGCTGCTTGGAGAGTTGCTTGAGAATCTCCGAGCTAGTATCATCCGTGCCCGAGCATTTCCGTCCCGGGCCATTGTGAAAGCAGCAGATGAATCTCAAGCTTGAAAGCTTTGTTCGTTTGCGACTGACTCCGATCTCTGTACGAGCGCGGTCTTCGTCATTGTCGTCGAGTTGTGAGCGCTTCTGAGCAGGTGAGCCACCGGATGAACTTGCCTCTTCTCCAGTATTCGTGCGCAGGCCTTGCGACCCGCTACTGCCCACACTTGTCTCTTCACGAACATTGTTCGTAGTATGATCGCTATTTTCTTCTTCCGACAATGACAACCTCGTCATCCCAAGATCACTGCCAAAGGCCTCTGTAGAAGCATCTGAGCTATCGCTAAGATCTGCAATATCCGCTTGCAGACGCTCTAGATTTTCTCGAGCCTCAGAAAAGATAGGTGCAGCGATTTGAGAAGCTGGTGGCATAAACACATTATCCGATGAAATGCGTTCCGCGGGTATGGGCGACTTTGGAACTTGATGTGACCCTGTCGAGCTGATCGTATCCGGTCCCGGACTTCCATGTCGCAGCATGTCGGAGGCATTGTCTGCGGCGACTTGAGATGGACTGAATAGAGAGGCACTGTCGTGCGAGGGAGAAAGTCCTTGTCGTGAAACTACCCCAAAGGATGCAGAGCGACCGAATCCGGAGCTGCTAAATTGATCACTTAGTCCTCTTCGTTCTTGATGGCCATCCGAAGTGCTGGACTCGGCTTGCGGTAGGTCTACCACCACCTGGAATGCACCTGTCGTCGTTGTACCCGCATGTTGTTCGTAAAATTTGAGCCATGGATTAGTTGGAAATTGCTTCTTGACTTCCGGAAGCGCATTATTTCCGCCCGTGTAATTCTGCAGAGGCTCGGTGGTGTACGAGTGAGCCCGAGTAGCCGGATCGTAGACGGCTTGTACACCCGGCTGGACCCGGATCGGAGACTGCAAAGGCTGCTGCTGCTTGTCATCGGCAAGCACTGCTGGGGTTTCCTGGAGCCAGAGGGGAAGAAGATGCGACTGATGATTTGGAGGTCTCACATCCTGATCTGGGTGGTAGATGAAGCCATTAGTCTGGCGAAGCTGTTCTCTAGGAGGTTTCCGTTTGGGATTAGACCAATGCGGCGCGACGTGCCGATAGTGCTCGATCCAAGGTGCGGGAATCGACCCAGAGTGGACCTTGGGCTTGACTCGCAGTCCAGCAAGAAGGTGTGCCTCAACGCTAGGAGGGGGAGCGGTAGGAAAATACTGATTGGGGTTATCGGGCGTCTTCTCCTCCTCGTGGGTTGAGTCGGCAGTAGTAGAACGTATCCTCCCAGGCGAAATGGGCGGTTCTAAGGGTCTTAGACGAGATTTGAAAGGTACGGATTCGATGGGCGCAGTGTTGGAAGACATGCGGGCTGTCGATGCTGGGAAGGTAGGGCGGTAGCCGGCTGCTTGCGGTGGTGGTTGTAGGTCAAGTGAGGACGATTGGATTCAAGTATATGCTTTGCCTTACGTGCTATGGAAAAGACGTAAACCCTGACATCGAACGGCCTAACAAAGGAGGATTATACTATCGCTTTGACAAGGCTGAGGCTAAGGCGCACAGCTGGACGTAGGTGACTGTATGTAAGCCAAGCGGCTGTGGCTTGAAGCCCAACGAATCGTTAAGGACTCGTTTGGCTCAGCCTCGAACTCGGTTGCGGGCTCCACGACTCGTTCGATCAGATTAGAGACATGCATTTTTCGTCGCATCTCGCGAGTCCCAAATAGCAGATAACGATTCGTTAAAGCTCCGTTTGATTCCCAAGACGACTCGTCCTCATGCCAAAATGAAGAGCTCTGATCCGAATTCGTAGCCAAACTCGACTGCGACAGCTCACTCGTTGCGTTCGCAAGTTGTTGGTGAAGATGTTTGAACGTGCGAAGAATATTAAAGCTAGAAGACCTGGCAGTGCTTGTCGATACCAACAGCAACCAACTCCCATCCAAATCATGAAGCCCATTTTCTTCGCAACCGCGCTCAGCTAAGAACCGCAACTACAATGGCATGGGACGCAGAAGCCACCATCCAACTCATCGGCGTCCTGATCTCAATTCTCGGCATCGGCATCGCATGCTACAACCACAGATCTATCGCAGCCGCCAGCCGTCGGCTTTGCAGTATGTTCTCTTGTCGCAAAGCCCACCCAAGATTGGAACAATAACATCTTGTAGCCAAAGCTTGTGGTTCGCGCCTAAAGAAACCCGCGATAAAAGCTCAGGATTCTTTCGAACTTCCCAAGTTACACTCATGGGACGATCCGGCCATTGAGGCCGGGGCGGCGACTTCGGATTGGGCGGCGGAAGTCAGGAGAGAGGTTGAGAAGTGTTGGGCTTAGTGAGCATGTGGCTCTCTCGCGGTTGCAACGGGCGCGTCGGCTTCAGTTTGCATTGAGGATACCCGTTGAGCGTTGATGTGCATTATCGCATATATCTACATTTCATCTACTCGTAGCGCATCAGCCATGTGTTGTATCGCTTTCTCCATTGTATTAGCATCTCCCTCATCAACACATCACTTCATGAACCTCCCAGCAAAGCCCTTGACCTTATCTCTCAACCCACCACCCTCTTTGCCAGGTGGTGGAGGAGGCGGCGGGCGATCATAAGTTCCATCACCGCCTTGCTGCTGCTCAGGTGGAGGAGGAGGAGCTTCACGCTCATAGTTTCCAGCACCAGCACTAGCTTGTTGCAGCGCTTCGTTTCCGCCTCCTTTGCCGGCACTTTCTCCGCCAGCGCTGACGGTGAATAGAACGGGATCGCCAGCGTTGACTTTTCCACTTTGATCCTCGCCGCCTTCGGGCTGTACGTCGTCGTAGGCGAAAGCGTAGCCCTTTCGGTCCACGTTGTGGACGTGAACCAGCCTGGCGTAGTGGTTTGTAGGGTCTTGCGTAAAGAAGGTGTGCGGTTCGGAAGGGTGATCTTCGCAGTTCAGCAAAGCCGTGCGGTGGAAAGCAGCAGCCAAGCGAGGAATAATGGCATTGCGAGCCTGGTTCTCGCCGGTCGTGAACGGGCCGGAGTTGCAACCCAGGATGTCATTCGTGTTCGGCTTGTCGAACTCCTCGTCTCCAATGCGCAGCTTGCCGGACGACGTGATCTTGCCTTCCAGCACACCAGGACCAGCCTGGGTGTCGATCTTGCAGCACGAGCCGGAGGAGTATTTGTCCCAGACTTGGTCGACGTAGGGCTCGAAGTAGCCCGAGAAGTCTGCACCCACAGCATTGCCGTGGGTCGCGTTGAGGATACGCAATGTTTTGCCTTCTCTTTCCACGATGAGCTTGCTCCAGGGTTTCCCATCCTGCTCTTCTTGCTTGCGGAGGTCGGCGGCGAGCTTCTCGATGCCGTCGGGCTTCATGCCGGCAACATCTTGCTGCGTGCCGTTGGGCTCTTTCAGGCTGATGGCGATTGGCAGGGCGGGCGCCATGTCGACATAGCTGATGTTGGCGTACAGCTGGGCATCGTTGAGGGTGAATTCGGCGAACGCGAAGTCAACATCTGCATTTGGGTCGGATGGGTTGAGCACGCTGGGCTCGACGAGGGCAGGACCCGGGTTGAGGAGGAAAGTGAGCTTCTTGCCGCGAGCGATCCAGATGCGGCCACCTGCGATTTGGGGGATGGTGACGGTCACGGTGTTCCCTGGTGCTCCAAGAGGAATTGCGCAGTCTTCGGCCAGGGGGGTGCCGATCGCTGGTGGGTCCTCAGGGAAGTATAGAGACTTGCCATCAGGCTTGAGCAAGGCACGTCTGCCGTTGTTCTGGATAGCGCTGCCAGTGATGTACGCCCAGATCTGATCGGTGGTTGAGTCGTTGTGCAACGCGACTTGAAGGGAGGCCGGCATCGTGAGAGGGGAAGGGGATGTGGATTGTATAGAGGAGATGTACAGATGTTTCTCCTACCTGTTAGAGATTATAGGCGGCATACTGACGCACACGGATGAGATTCTTGGGGGGTGTGAAGAGTTGGCAGGTTGTGGTGGATTCTTGTCGTCTGCCTGCTGCACCTCCATCTCCGCTGACGTCGTTGAGCATTGGCGCCGCATCGGCCTCTCCAATCCATCTTCTACGCGCGTGCAACCCACCAACCGAATCCACTGGTTATCTATCCAGGCTGTGCCTAAGTATGTATACGGTGATGTGTACAAGTACTAGTGCCTGCACCGGGCTTTGGACAGCCCTCGACGACCAAAGGCAACCTGAGGCACCTCCCAGGACTATGGCCGCCGCCCGAGGCTGGGTGGCTGCACAGAAACCTCGAAAGCCTGTCTGGGGCTCTGGGCCCTTGGGCCTGCAGGATGGCGGAAGGATGAGCCCTAGCGTCTATCAACCTGTCATTCGTGTCGTCTTCGTGGGAGGCACTGGCGCGGATACTCCTATGCTACATCCTACTGTGAACCCGATATCACGTGTCGGGAGAATGAAAGGACATGCAGTCAGCCTCGACAGACGTGCCTCACCTGCTTCACGAGCCTTTAGGCGCCCGATGGCCTGCTTCGGATCTGTTCGTTGACGACGCCTTTGAAGGCGGGCAACACGCCGACACCCGCCTCTGCCAGCAAGCATCACCTGGGGGAGATCATGTACGCCTGGTGCGTATCTTGTCGTCTGCCCGGCCCAACGGTGCCATTTGCTGCGAGACTTGCATTTCTTCTCTCACCGCAGGCAAGCCGTACACTGCTGTCTCGTACACTTGGGGCTCCCAGCTCACGCACCGCCCCATCATCCTGGACGGTTGCCGGCGTCTTGTAACTGAAAACCTGTGGCGCTTCCTCAATCACGCTGTACGGCTTGGCAGAGACTTCCCTGGATCTGGCTGGATCTGGATCGATGCTTTGTCCATTGACCAAAGAAGTCCCCGCGAGCGCGCCTACCAGGTCGGTATCATGGCTAATATCTTTGGAGGAGCAGAGCGCGTTCTTGTATGGCTGGGGCCGGCCTACAACAATAGTCATGAGGCTATGAAAGCCTTGTCCGCTTCGGTCATACGATTGCAGCGTGATGATGCTCCTCTGCTACCTTGGACAGAGCTGGCCGAGTCAGCCTTTGTGGGCTTGTGTGAGCGACCTTACTGGCGACGTACCTGGGTCTTCCAGGAGCTGAGAGCGGGTCAAAATCTCCATCTGATGTGTGGTAACGACGTTGTTCCATGCGGTACCGTCCACTCCGAGCTATGGCGATTCTTTCGCGTCCACTCCGAGCTATGGCGATTCTTTCGCGATTTTTTGTCTTACGACCATGCGGGAGAAAGACTCGCTCGTCATGACTGCGCAGCTGAAGCTGTGCGATGCAGCCCGGCTTGGAACATGATCAAAAATGTTTCGCTGACCAAGGTCAACCGGGTCCAAACTTCCTTGTGGACTCTACTCCTTTCGACGCGAGATCTGCACTGTACCGATCCGCGTGACCGGGTGTACTCTCTACTCAGCACAACCACATCAGGACACCAGGGAATCCGCGCCGATTACGAGGTCTCAGTACCGCGCTCGTTAAATATCATATTGCGCAACTGGCATTCTGATCTGCGACCTTCAAGTCCGCAACAAGTGAGTGAGCAATGCAGATTGCTCGCAGACATCTTCCGCGTAGATCGCAACTTGATGTACACGCTAAGTAGTCCAGACTTGTCTGAAACGAGCTACTATCCGGATCACCTCCAGGAGTTCGAATGGAAGCCAGAAAATTACGAAACTGTCAGGATCTGGGCTGACTTCTACAATCACAAACACGTTTGTCGACTTCTTCAAGCAGCGACTGATACCAGAGGCATTTCTAGTAACCAGATTCGAGATGAAATCCCTTCAAATCGTATCATGGACACCACGGCCGTTGCGAGGCCACACCCAAATGAGTCCCATGAACAGCCAGGTGTTCGAAATCCAGATTGCAGAAATCTGCTTCGAAATAGCTTGTTTGTCTCCACTTGGTCGGTGGCTTCGTAAGCTGAGTCTGTGTGTCGGCAAGCGGGCTAAAGGACGAAAGCACAAACTATAGTGGCCAGCCTTATTGACCAGTTCCGACGGAACGCGTACGCTTGTGAATTTGGCGAAAACTCTCCGTCCAGTTATCACAAGTATACGCCTCTTTTTCTGGATTGAGACTGCTATCGACGAAGGGCAATTGACAGCTGCCGTTCCAGCAAGGATGTCAAACCGTCCATCCTCCTCTGCGCTCTGGCAGCTTTGCTGTAGATCCAATGACAAATGGCAAAGACGCGAGCCTCTTCAAGGAACTGGTGATTGCAAACTGTGCAAGTGACGGATCAAGCTTGGGGTTCAAATTGCGTCATTCTGTTGAAACGTAATTAATAATACTGGTCATAAACTGCGCCGCTGATGGTTCACAGTCTCATCATGCAGTGTTATTCAGAGCTCGAATGAGAGGAACAGTGTGGTCTTCGGAGGGGAGAGCGCGCATTGTTGGCTAGTGTTAGGGGACGCAGAGCGATCTACCGCCGGACCTCAGGATGCAGCGCTGGCCATCGTGTTGCACGGACATGCTAGTAACGCATGCCCGGAGCTGGTCGGTGGTCGAGTTGTTGTGTAGTGCGACTTGGAGGGATAAAGGCATGATGAGAGGGGGCGATGAGGAGTTTGAACAAGAGACGCTCCTCCTACTTGTTTCAAGACACATCGCCATGGGCAGCATACTTGCCAACGCGAATTATAGTGAATCATCATTGCTCTTGTCGCTTCGCTACGATTCCCACTGATGTTCCGTAGCATTGGCATCGCATCCTCACAGCTCCATCTCCCTCTCACGTGTGCAATTGTCGAGATTGTGCACTTCCTGTACCGCAACGGTTCAAGTCGGCATCTCAGTCTTGATACCGCCATCTACACTCTCGGTCACCTTCGACATCAACTCGATCCCAAAGCTTTCCACATCGCTGACGCGATAGCCGCGAGAATAACTATGTTGATCACAGAGGCCAGAGCCTTCGCGAGTTGACGACCAAGCGTTTGATTTCCCGATTTTTCTACCTCGGGCTTATCTTCGTTCGGTGGCGTTTCAGCACTGCTTGCGGGTATTGGCTCACAGGGGCGAGTTATGTCTGGAGTACTGGGAGCCCGGGCGGCGTCTGGGCTTTCATGTGGTGTGGCGTCTGTTTTGGTGCTGTTGTCTACTGTATGCTTGCTGGCTGCAATACCGACTATGTCGTCCACATTTTAAGGTGGGCTATGTTGGTCGGTGGGTGGAGGTAATGAGTTAGTCGTCTCCCCCTTGACAGAGCCCTGATGCGTCATTTTCGCGTGAGGAATGACCGTTGAAATATTGCACGATAGCTCAATGTCGTAATGGTCTTGTGGAGCTTTGAGTAGTTTGAGTGATAGACATCTGAGAGCAATCTTGTCCGTCCGAGTAACTTATGTATCTACATAATCTCTAATGCCTACGCTTCGCACTCACGCAAGGGACTCCATCCTTCGGAGTCGCCGACGAAAGGGCTAAGTTGCACAGCATGGCGGCGCAATCGAAACCAGGCGCAGCTCCAAGAAGAAAGAAATATCGAAACGCATTCAAAGCTCATCCATCTAATACGGTCCAGTCACGGGGCCTCTTATTGGCTTGCTACTGGCTGGGATCTCCCTCCAGCGTCGAGCCGTTGACAATAATACCCCCGTCTCCAAATGCGAACATACTCGTAGCCATGAGGACACTTCTGGCGACTATCCTTCTTCCAAGACACGGCGACGAGTGCGATGCACGCTGCTAGGAATCCGAGGATGAGGATGATTTTGGTAAGAAATAGGATGAGGGCGGCGAGGTTGATTGACCGTTCTGTTTTGGGGTGCTGTGCGTTGGCTGAGGGCTGTAGGACTGTGGGATCAGGGTAGAGAGGTTGGTGGTTTTTTGTGTCTAGGAGCTGTCAGCATAGTTGTGGCGTGATTGATTGTTGGCGGGAAGTAATCGACCTGCAAGCGGAATATATGCTGGCGGCGAGGGTAGGGGTGGCAGAATGTACCCGTCGAACACAGCTGGCGGTTTTTGCAAGTTGAAGTTGTCGTTCGTAGTGGTTGGGCAGTAATCGTAGTCGTAGGCCTGCGAGTAAGCCATGGCGTTCTCCGTTCTAGTTTGTTGACGGTTGATGGGCACCGAAAGGATGATGCTTGATCTTCTTGATCATCATATATAGCCATATCTCGTCAGTTATCAGGCATCATCGCATTGTGCGCACTTTGCGCAAGGGATCATATCTGGTTGGTGTGACTGACTGCAAGCAGCACCGCCTTGTCACTCAGGCTCAGCCGCCATTCCAAGGAGTTGTGGCCTGAGGCCTGTCTGCTGTCGAACATACTGTCATGACATTGTAATTTCGCTTTATTGAGAGGTTTCGAGAAGGGCTGTGTTGCGATGCAGCATGAAAGGTAAATCTAAAGCGTACGGGAAAGGGTGGCGGAGCTGGCCATCGAGAGTTCGAGTGGTGAGTCGAGCAAGGCTTCAAAAAACCACGGGAGAGAAATGGCAAGTATTGTGAAGTAGAAGAGAATACTTCTTATTAGATTACAGCGTATACGAAATAAACCTTATCGTCATCCCATGCCCTTTCAGATCGTTTAATTGCGGCCCAAGCTTTAAGCTTTAGCAGTGACCGGCGGCCTCGCCACCGAGTTCGCGCGACTTGCAGCGCGAGAAGCGCCGGGAGTACCGCTGGGGGTAACCCTGGTCTCACCGAAGAAGCGCTGGGACTGCGAGTAGGTGCGTGGAGCGGCGGAAGGGCGACGGCTGGCTTGTTCTTCGAGACCTGTGATAAACTTGTTAGCTGGGGTTCTCGGTTTAGGTAGTAATTGCGATATGATTGATAACTTACTCCTTCTCCTGTCGCCACCGCCGTAGGAAATGTACGATAGTCTGCGACCGCCGGTGTTCTGCTCCTCTCTCGCGCCGGCCAGTTGCTGAGCGAAGGCGGAGCGCTTGCGGAGGGTCGGGCCCTTCCAGTACACGACGTACACGGCGATGACGAGAACGAAACTGATACAGGCCAGGATCGTGCAAGCGTATTCCAGGTTGTAGCCAGAGTCTCTGCCAATATTCTGGAAGAAAGGTGTGGCGGGAATAGTGAGCACACCAGCCAGGAAGTCTCTTGCCCAGCCGTTGCCACCGGTCGCGGAAGCCGAGTAAGGGCCGTACGCGCAAATCATGTAGTCGATAGTGGCCATGTAGATGGCGTAGTTGGCGATACCAATGATGGCGGCAAAGATCATGCTGCCGATCCAGTGGATTGGAGGGCCTTGGATTGTCCATGCGAAGCCAAAAAGACCGATCGGAAGGCAAGGAGCAGTGTAGAGCAGGAACCACAGACGAGACTCGTATTGGGCGCGCTCGTCTTCCGGCTTAGCTGCGCGTTCCTTCTTGTTGCGCCAGATGGCGGGGATGAACAATGCCCATGCAATGACATATCCGATACCGATGGAGAGGAAAGCAAGACCAATTTGATATGCGTTGAAGTGCCACTGGTCGTACACCAAGGCGAAAGATTGGATGAACATGAAAATCAGAGCGTCGGAGAAACCGGAAAGAAGTGACAACACCAGAACAATGGGCTCGGTGAGGAACATCTTGAAGGGACGGATCCAGGTAACGAGGACCTCTTTGGCGGAGAAGCGATCTTTGAAGGGAACGAGCTCGTCAGGACCCCAGACGTTGGCGTTGGGATCAGCCTTGCGGCGGGCTTTGGCGATGCGGTTCATCATGATTGTCGAGCGGGTCTCGGGGACGGTGAAGAAGTGGACGGCTTGGATGAAGCCACCAAAGATCAGCTGAATCCAGATGCACCATCTGTTGGAAGTCAGTCAGCGCGAATTTATAGTAGGGTCGTGAATGGCAGAAACTCACCTCCATGCAAGGTATTGCTCGCAGAAGCCACCAACAATGGGACCCAGAACGGATCCGAAAACGGAACTGAATACGACGTATGCAACAGCATATTGCTGAGTGTCTGCTTCCCACATATCTGCGATCATGCCGAGAGTGACTGAGCCACCAGCGGTGGAGAGACCACCAAGAGCACGGCCGACCATGATGGAAGCGAAGTTGGGCGCGAGGGCCACAGGAAGTTGCCAGATGTTGACCAAGAACATCGATGCCTGGAGGATAGGCCAGCGACCGAACTCCTCAGACCAGGGAGCCCAAAGTTCGCAACCGAAAGCGTAGGTAACGAGGAAAATCATGGCACCACAGCGGGCACCTTGTGCTGAGACGCCGAATTCTTCGGAGATTCCGCCGATGGCGTTCGAGTATAGAGATGTGTTGAAGTTCATGGAAACTTGTACCCAGAAGATGATGGTGACGATGTACCACTTCTTCGCTGTTGGGAAGCAGAAGCCCAGCTCTTCGTAGCAGTCTTCTTCGCTGATTTCGTACTTGTCGTAGGTGCCCAGCTTTTCGAGTTTGTCGCCAGTGGCGCCATTGGCAGGATCGCTTCTTGAGATGCCGTCGTCTGAGTGGTCTTTCTCATCTTCGTGGCCTTCGAGCTTTGTGTTGGCACGATCGAGGTCGGCCTGGCCCATGACCTGCGCCGGCTCATCGTTGAAGCGGGCAGGCATGTTGGGCTGTGAGTGGCAGGTAGGTGCTGCTGAGAGCCTGTGTGGTTATCAGTATGCCACACCAGAAGCCTATCTTTCAGATTGACAGGATATCGTGGTCACGCGAGGCAGGGTGCAATGGTAAGAGGTGAGATACAAAGAAGAAAACAAATGAGAGGGTTCCGGTCAACACTCTTTAGACTAAACAGCTTCCCTACCTGCTTCAGCTTTTCCCTGGGTCTGCGCCGTTTGGTAACTGCTCACGGGTCGCACGCGCCATGACGTGTCTCAGAGCTTGGAGATCGGAAGTTCCGCGAGAGATTTGGAGATTTCCATCTGCTGGCTCACCAGACGGACGATGTGAGTGGCTCGCTAGAGGCCCTCCACGAGCGGTGCTCCACACGGCACCGCATGGGTGAAGTGCGGGTGTACGCTAAGCAGCAAGGTTACGCCACGAGGGAGAAAAGTAGTCGGGCTTCGCAGGACTTGTGCCGGCTTGTCATGCTTGATGCTTGACGTCTTTCTTTGCGGCGTACCGGGGTGCATAAATTAGTATGCAGGTGACGCCCTGCGTATGTGCTTCTTCAGCAATATTTGGTGTGCAATACATGCAGTCTCGACCCGAACGTCACGTCTGCGCAGGTGGCGGTGTCGCATAAGGCCTCCGAGGCCTCCTCGAGCTCTCGCGAGCCTCCACTTCCTCGCCGACGCGATGGATCTCGTGAGCCCTCGCACGGCAGTGATCGACCAGGCATAGTTTGGGCCTTGGCTTAGCTCAGCACACGTTGATGTTGCTCGCTGCTGGAGCCGGCCGCGCCGCACCCCAAGATCTCCGTGCGGGCACACAACATCGACCGATGGGAATGCGGAGGGCGGGGATTGCATTTCATCACGTGGCTGCATGTATGTGCCTCGTCGGTGCCTCTTTTCGATATATGTTGATATCACGAAGGATGCGTTTGCACACAGCTGACGTGCTTCGCATACCAGAGGCTGAATAAGACGTCTGCAGTCCGAAGCTTGATCGATGACGCGGGTGGCACCAAGTAATATGATCGCCTTGGCCGCGTCAAGCAATCCTTCGCCTTACGCCTCCGCCAAGTAGGGAACTAAGAATTGCTTGCCCGGCAGATAAGATTTCTCGTCCATGGCACGCAGCTTGGGCCAGCGACAGAGACGTCCGTTTGTGAATAACGAGGAAAGCGAGTGGGTCGGCCTCGTCTTTGAGAGATTTCTCGCACGGCAGACGAAGACGGTGCGTGGAAGGTGTCGGGTTGTTGTGGAGGAGAAATGCCCGGCTCCGTCACCATGATACACGGTTAGAGTGTTGCACGAGAGAGTTGCAGCCGCGTTGCCGTCGATCCGGAATGCTGCTGCCGATCGTTCCCGCGCAGGCGTAGGAGTTTGAGTCCGAGGAACGACGTCACTGCTATCCACGTCAGGCTTTCGTCTACTTGCATATTCTTCGATATCTCCAACTCGCTTTGCTGTCTCGCGATCTAGCTTCAAAATCCGTACCGCTTGTCCTACCGCTGAGATGCTATGTGAGCTCAAAATCTCAAGAGCTCAATTTACGCTATTATCGTCGACCTCCAGACCATCATTTGCATATTCTTCCCGTTGAGATAATGTTTCGATCTCACATTGCTTGCTTGTTTCGTCCGCTGCTATCGTTATGCGCAGACATAAAATACGGTCATTCTTACCACTGAGATGCTGCTTGACACCTCAAAGCGTGAAATCTCGCAGTAGAGCGCTACCTGATCTCTTAGTGTCAGCAGAGGCGGTGCAGCCCACCGAGACACGTAACGCACCTCAACGCTAGAACAATTACAGTGAGCTGTTGTCAACTTTGATAGTCTTACAAGGCATGCTGAGGGCCAGCGAGATGCTATCTAAGCTAAGAACTCAATTGCTGCCTGACAAGCTCCTGCCACTGCTCTTCGGACACGCCACTGTGGCTTACTGGGTTGTACATCTCCATGGCTCTGCGGACTTCGTCAGTTGTCTGTGCTTTGTTCTCGGATTCGCCATAAATGATAATAAGCTGTCGTATGGCGGACGTGCCCTCGACCATGGCAGCCTGCCATGCCCAGCGGATGAAGTCGAAGGTTGTAGACTCACCTTGATTCCGCTCCCAGATCTCCATTTGATTGGCAGGGACATTCGCGTCGGCGTTATCATCGGCATCGTTGGAATTGTCGTCGAAAATGGCGCGCTCGCTATCAACAGCGCCGTAGCGAGGGCAGCCACCGTCCGCTCTCAACCAATGCTCTGACTCCGGCTCAGCCTTCTCTCCGCAGATATAGCAGAAATTGGTGCCGCACTGACAAGTCATAGCATTGCACGCTTCTGCCAGCTCGATCGTTCGGCCACAGCCTCGACCAGGACAGATCTGGAAGTCCTTCCCTTTCTTGAGTCCTCCGAAAGCAAGTCTTCTCTCACCAAGCCTCTTCTCAGGCTCACAATCATGCGGCACACCAAACCCACCACAACTCTGCGCACAGTGAAGACACCATCTCGCCTCGCAACCCGGGCAAAGCTTACTGCTCGCCAGCGTCAACCAGCTCGCCCGAGCATTTGCATGGACCATCGGCGCGACAAACGTGCCACACTCGCAATACACCCGCTCCAGCGGCGGAGAGTTGTACTCGACTTCTTTCGCCTCATATGCTCTGACGAAAGTGCGGTTGAAAGCGGCTGGGAACTGGCGTGGGTGGAGAATCTATTTCTGCCATTTGACGGGGTAGTTGATTTCGTTTTCTTGCGCCGAGAGAAATCGTGTTTGGAGGCAAGGGACGCAGGCGCGGTAGTGATATTCTTCTTTTTCGTGTTGGATCTTGCAGTATTTTTCGGTTGACGGGAAAGCGTCGTAGCAGACGGTGCAGGTCCAGGTTTCGGGTTCGTCGGCCATGGTTATGGAAGTGGTATTTTTGATATAATGAGAGAGGTATCGAAGTTTGATAGCGAAGAGTCGGGTTGGCTGCGAGTTGAAAAGGATTTTTTGGTTGTTGTTATTGTTGTTGCGGTGGCTTTGGTGGGTGAGGACAGCAAAACACGCCCGCGAGCTTGAGTTATGACGCCGACTCAAGAGGCGACGGCCATCCCATTCAAATGCAGCGTAAGTTGATGTTGCTGGATCGGCACCTACTTATACTTTACCAACATCAGGCCAACAGAAATCCTTGTCCATTGCCTAAATGATGCTCTCACGGCCGAAGATAGGGTCTATCGAGCAGGCGCTGGTATCACAACAAACATGTACCTTTAGACGAGGAAAACGTTGATCCACAACCATGGCGTCATTTGTCCGGTCTACAATTAATCTAGGTGAGCGACGCTGACACAAGAAACCACACAGCTGCTTGCCATCTGCTCATACTCCAGCTCGAGCGAATCGCTCGGATACTCGTATGAGTACGCGACGCCACAAACAACGCGAACAACCTCACTTGTCTTCCTGAAAGAGCATGCTTTCCGGTTGTCCCGCGGAAGCGATTGCTCGATGCTTTCACTTGACAAAAGCCGCGTATGTCTCGCTTTGATGCTACAGATGTTCGTCTACTTCAGACACGCTCACTTTGTTGTTCAGCCATAGTATCAGCTCTTGGACGAATACGTTTTTCTCACCTGCCACAACTCTGGACCACTTTTGCTTCCGCCCACGTGGGTATTTCCCTCGCTTTCACGCAACAACCACTTGAGTACTGCCGACTTCAACACCGAATGACGACCAAACGCAGCGATGGGACAGTCAGTACCCACTTAGAAAAGCTGGAAACACGCATCCACGGATATTGCAACCACGGCGGGCGCGTGAGCCTCTGGTTGGGTTGGCGTATTCTGTAGCTGTCAGATTCAACGTGACCCAATAGACATAAACCTCAGCCGTAGCAATGATATTGCGCAAAGGGTTAGGGTTGTGTCGTTCTTTAGTACATTTACATGTATGGATTTGTGAGCGATCATATACATGCATTTTCAATAGGTTTACGGCAGCTACAGATGAAGCATAGTTAGTCTCCTTACCAAGGTATGCATATAGAATCCAAGCATAATTCTGATGTTGTCTCACAATATATATGTTCCTAACGCCACCAACAGGCGGTGTCATAGCGCTGTTTTCTAGGTTCTATCTCGGCGTGTGAGAAGCTGCACTTCACGCGTTTCATATCACGCCCCTTGGCTCCTTAGTCTGCCTTCTCAAAGAGTCTGCCGCGAACAGCCTAAAGAAGGCAAAGAAGCGCTACCTCTGGGTCCTAATTTACAATATCTTCGAGGCAACATCTACGTACAATTCTGGAATTGAAGCCACAGCGAAACCCCTTGGACCGCGAAATTCTCTTGCACTGTATTCGATTCGTTCCGCCAGAACCACGATGTCCAGCACCAGGACAGCAAAGCTTCCCAGCCATGCGCTGATCTTAGAACAAGACCTGCGTTCTGGCGGATGTGGCGAAAGTCGTGGACTTGATGTTCTCAAGGGCACCGCTATCTCCCGAGGCCACCGTAAACCCATGAAACGACTCCCTGGTCTGCCACATACCACAGCTCGGAAAGTCCAAGTGGGACCTTGTGAACCCGAGGATCTCTACGTACACGACGAGACTGAGCTCGAGGATTATCGTACATGGTATGGTACTTTCCCTCGCATGATAAGTCGCACCGACCCACTCGATGACATACTCATCTACGTCCATGGGTCATGCCTGAATCAGCACATCAGTGGCGACACAATCTAGCACAGGGCTGGTTGTGCCGTGGTATTCAGACCTTTCCCCGATCCTACTGTCGCCAATCCTTTCAATCCGTCCGGAAAACGTAGTTTTGAGTTCCGATTGGAGTCCCGTGGTCCTACTGGACAGTTTCACCTACAGACAAGCAACCGCGCTGAGTTACGCGCTGCTATTACAGCCCTCGAGTGTCGCTACTGGATTGGCGAAGGCCGGATCAGTATCACCATCGCTACCAACAGCGCCTACATGGTTGAAGGCATCACCAAACACATAGCGACGTGGTTAGAGCGCGGATGGTGCGCCTCTAGTAGCAAACTTGTTGCTAACCGAGATCTCTAGGAGAAGCTGCTGTCGCGGATCAACTTGCTCGCTCACTGGGGATGCGAAGTACGATTCTGGAAGATTCCCAAAGCACTGAACACGTGCGCGCATGCCGCGGCTAAGCATGCTGCAAAACATCAAGATGCGAGGGAAGGGTATTCGAAAGTTTTGGTCGCTGGCCTGTAGTCATGCCACTAGCAGTATCACATGGCAGACGGCATCCCCGACAGTTCCTTGGGTTGTGATATCCAATATGCATGGAGGACTAAAGGAAATGATTGTGATTTAAAGAGTTTTTGGCTTCAATGCGTTGAAGCCAAGGTTTCAGGTGAAGGCTCGCTTGATATCTCGTGGTGTAGCAGGTACAGTGAGCAATCAATCTGATTCATAAAGCCGTAGAATTCATTCAGTAAGTGATTGCCATTGTTTTGCAAGCCTCTTACGTGTCGCTTCGCTCACAGGAATACGTGAGTGCGCCACGCATGTTAGGTCGCGTCATTCGTGTTGATTTGGATTTGTGTCCACGAAACATTTAACACATGCAGAAGCGATCTTCAAGACCACCTCGGACATCCACTGTCGGTTTGCATGTTGCTCTTCAGTCGCAAGCGCAATCATTGTAGATACATACCAAATTGCACCAAGCCGTCCGCCCGTCGCGTGTTTAAGCGTCCTTGAGGATATTTCTATCTGACGCGTCATCATCGATCGTTGATCCAGAATTGAAGACCAGTCTAGCTCTGTGACAGCATTTTGGAACTATGATCGATGATATTGACTGTAAGTCAAGAGAGCAAAATAGAGCGTGTGTTGGAAGAAAGCGGTTCGACGGAGGATACATGTAGCCAAATACAGTTCTTACGCGCAAGTTTGTATACGGACTCTCAATGGTCATAGCAAGATTATCAAGTCTCTAAGGCAGATAGTACTAGCACTCTAGGCTTTGAGGATCAGAGGCGACATAAACAGTATCTCAACGGCTAGCATGCTCTTCAAATTGCCGAAAGCCTATATTGATAGCAAAGAGATTTGTCTAGTGCTTAAGTCGTACAAACTTGAGCGCAATTGCTGTATGGAGGATGTGGCGATGGTGGCCGATGACGGAGTGCCGGTTGCTCTAAACTCCGATGGGCGCGTCGGAGAAACTCGAAGACTCCCAACGCGTGCCCGAGCCGTACCCGAACACCATTCAAGGGGCAACACCATTTGATGTCTCATGGAGATAACACGATCCCTTGCCGACGCCTCTGAGCCAGTGGAGATTGTTGATACCAGTAACTTGGACCTCCAGCAGCTCAGGACACTGCTCGAAGAGCATGAACTGTCGAGCAGGAACGCGCTTGACAAAGCGCTCCTAAAGAAACAAAGCGCCGAACGCTATTACGAGCTCACGCGTACTCGGGAAAGCGAGGCGCAGTCTTATCTGCGTCGTTATGAAGACGCTGAGCTCGTCGTTCAAGAGCTTCGAAAGGCCATTGTCGATCGGAGCAAGCTTGTCCTTGAGAGACAATTTGTAACTAGCTCTGTTCCAGCCCGAGAGAAGCGGCACCATGTTAGTATCGAAAGCCGACTGCTATAGTCCAAGCTGATCAATGGATTAGTCACCGAGTCCGGGATCGAATGTTGCCCGCAAGAGAGTGGCGGCTGCGGCGCCAGACCGATCGAGTGAGATAGCCGTCAAGGTTGAAGCTCCCTCCACTCAACCGGCGCAAGACTTGGTTGTTTATGATGCCGAGGGCGAGTCTCTTAACGACTTTGATGACGACGAAGACGAAGACGACGATGAAGGAGAAGACGACGAGCAAGTCTCCAACCGCAATTCTATTCATGATGAATCGAACTGCCAACGACTTCTCGCGGAGCAACGTTCTATTCCTCATCCTGCGAACATTGAAAGTACAGGAAACAGCCGCGCGCCAGCGACCGGCTTCTCTCTTCGAGACAGAGCTGCTTGCATTTCCCTCCCCCACCCCAGCGTTCTGCCGCGCGAGTTCTTCGCGCACGACAGCGTATGCCATCCTTGGCGGCAACAAAACGATCCAGCAAGGCTGAGACGCATAGTCAGATACGACAAACCCAATGAGATACTGGTCTACGCCAACGCTCTATGGTGTGCAGGCTCCCAGCGCAAGAAGTCTCGTGCTGGTTGCGCTATTCTCACCAGGACTGGTCATGACGAACATCGCTTTGCCGCGTGCAAAGGATTCATTCTCAAGCAGACCGGACCCAGTGGAAGAGTCCTACAAGGAGATGACTTCCCTTACACCCAGAAGCTGCAGACCTCCGCGCTATTATTGCTGCCCTCGAGAATCAGATTTGGGCTTCGGAAGGCTGGAAGACGGTGACAATCGCGACGAAGAGCGCATATGCGTACAACGGGATGACTCGGTCCGTCGCAAAGTGGAAATCTCACGGCTGGCTTACCGGAGCGCATCGTAATCACCCGAGAGTCATAAATGCGGATCTCTGGTCGCACGCGGTGGACCTTGTTAACGAGCAAGCATATCGGGGCTGTAAGGTCCAGTTTTGGCTTATTCCGCGAGACCAGAATTTGCAAGCAGAGGACCATGCTCGTTGGCTGGCGAAGGAAAGTGACCTTCCGGTCCCTGAGGCTTATGTGCCTTTTGGTAATGTGGATTTGACCTACTTGTACTGCTCAACCGCAACTGAGGCTGCAGGATCGATTGGTTACTGAACTTTCATATCCGCAGTGACCTCGGAAGATGTCAGTGGAGACATGGCAGGCATCATACATGGTATTTTCAAGGAGCATTAATTGTTTGAGATATGATGGCCGACTTGTCGACGGAAGTTTTGGAAAGATACAGACGTTAATGGCAGCATGGTTTGTCAAAATAACTTGGGAGGAGGCGAAGGTCTCGGATGGACAATGATCATAGTACTCTCGAGCAGATTAGATGTAGCCGATAGCAGATGCTAAGTATGTAATTATACATCTCAGTTCCCTTCACTGCTGCAGCTTTGCGGTGAAAAGCTCGTGCGCGGTGACTCTTTTACGGTTCATTCGCTTTACTGCCACTGCCACCGAGACACGTGCTCCGGCCAAATAAATCACCAAGCCTCAATCCTCACTCACTCTTTACCCTCAATATCCATTCACCTGTCATAACTTTCGCGTTTCTTGCCCGGTCACTCAGCAGAAGAAGGGAGCGGCCCGTCATCTGTGTTGATTCCCGTCGGCGTCAAACAGTAAATAAGCGCAACCCGCTACACCACCTCCGCCACCATCTCACCGGCACAAAAAAAGTACGGATCCGACACGCCAGAACGCATGGCGTCCGAACGCTCCACCTCAGGGGAGTTTCATCCTGCTAGCACGTTGGCTCTTCCGGAACTACAGGCGTTACTTGGTAAACAAGAAGAATGCAGCCGAGTCACCCTCCACAGCGCCATCGCGAAGAAGCAGGAGGCTGAGCGACTCATCGCGCAAGCGAGCACGGCAGAAGGCGAGGCGAAGTCTCTTCAAGTCCGCTACGAACAGACCGAGGCGACCATTCGGGCGCTTCGCACCTTGATCGCCGAAAAGAATGGGCAGACCCTCGAGGGACAGTTCGAGGTCACAATCCGCAGTCGCGCTCTAGGGAAGCGTTCAAGCGTCAGTACTGCCCCAAATTTGAAAGCTATAACACAAGCTGACTTTGAGAACAGTCTTCTGATCAGATATCGAATCCGGCACGCAAGCGAGTGGCGAGCGAAATGCAGGTCGAACCTGAGCCCTCTGACGACGAATACATCCCATCTGACGAGTATGCTGGAGCTTCTGGCCATGGATCTCAGACCTTCGTTCTTCGCACAAAAATCAACGCCGCCATACACCCACGTCGTGGTGCTACGCCACGCCAGACTTTCGCACACACTTTCGAAGATCACCCGTTGAGATACTCCAACCATACTACAGGAATGACGCGTATGGCCAGGTACGACAACCCAGACGAGATTCTCATCTACATCAGTGGGCAGAAAGTTGTGAAGAGCGAGACAGACAGACAGGCTGGATGCGCTGTTGTCTACGAGACGGAACATCGCTCCCCCAACCCGTTGGTTTTCTCTTTGGAGGAAACGGGGCTCGATGGTGCGAAACAATCCCGTACACCGTACTGTGCTACGCTTCGTGCTGTCGTAGCTGCCCTCGAGCTCAAGACATGGGCCTCCGAGGGATGGAAGCAGGTGACCATTGCAACCGATTCCAGTGCGATCCACCACGCAGCCACCATCAGCCTTGCCAAATGGGCTGCCAAAGACTGGCTCAAGGGGAGATCTGTGCATCGGCCTCCTCACCCGGAGCTTTGGTCTCGCGCTTTGGACCTGATCAACGAGCAGGCGTACCACGGGTGCGAGGTGAGATTCCTGCTCATCACAGAGAAGCAGAACATGCATGCAGCATACTTGGCCAGTGCGATTGCACCTGGCTATCTTGCGTCGGAGGAATACCAACCTCGCGGCGACGTGGGGTTCACATTCAGGGACGCGTTGTGATCGGTGGGATTGAAGTCAGGTGGTGGCAAGCATGCATACAGGTCTGCATGTTGCAGATTGAACACCAAACTCTTGTACTTGAAGGATCTGGCGATCCGTTGGAATCGGCGCGCGGCACAAAGTGTACGCCTCAATAGTCATCGACAGCATTTGTAGAGTTGTCCACAATCACTTGTCTTGCTCCAAGGTCATACTTGTCGCCCTCTCTCAAAAAGTAGAATCTTGAGTCTGGCGGTGGCAACTCTCGCTCCCAACTTCCTTCCCTTGACCAGAATCCTCCGTCATAAATCAGTGCATACGTACGTCCAATGACCTCAGCCTCATTCTGATGCACAACCAAAGCCGTGCCCTCGTCAATCGCCAAGCCTAACAACTCCGGATACGCCCTGGTGATTTCGAACAAATCGAAGTGTCGGTTTCTGACCAGGACATGCTGATCAATTGCTGAGTTTTTCAGATATCCGAAGCCGACGGTGTGATCTCCGATTAGGATTGTGTTGTTTGCAGTGTCGCCTCTGGCCAGGAAGCTGCCAATGATGCTCGCTCCAGCGCTTGATCCAGAAATGACACCTCCACGGTCCAGAACAGATTGGAATGCAGCTTCAGATTTGGTGCCGGCATAAGCGTCGACAAGCCTCCACTGGCGACCTCCACCGAAGAAGATTCCCTTGGCCGCGAGCAGTGGCGCGACGAACTCGTCCGTGTCCGCAACAGCAGGGTCATAGGTATGCAGCACGGTAACATTGGTGGCGCCCAGGTTGCGTAAGGTCACAGCGGAAGAGAAGTTGGCGCCGTAGGTAGGTTCGCCACCTGCAGTGGGAACGACGACAATGGGTGCATCGGGTCCGCCTGCGAGGGAGATGATGCGCTGCCAAATGCTTTCGCTCTGTAGGTTGCCACCCACAATCACGAGATGCCCATTCTCTGGGCCGACGAAGGCTGGAGTTGTGTCGTTGATGGAGATCGGGCTAGCAACGGCCGTAGCTGCGGCGAGGAATAATTGAGAGAGCTTCATGATAGAGACTTCTCTGCAATGAATTGGATTAAACTCTGCTGGGACTATCTAACTCTTTCTTTACGTTCTTATACCATGTTTGTTATCACGCCGAATGGGCTGGGTATTGCATCATGCTGGGCCTTGGCCCGGAGACAAGGCGAGATCAGCGCATGCCGGCCTGAAGAGGAAGGTCAGAACAGTAACTTCCCAACGCAAGATGTACAAGCATTATAGATGATCTTGCACTTTTTTTGACGATGAACATCCAGAATGTCAGGTTCAATCCATGACAACAGAATGCCACTTACCCAAGGGATAGCGCCCAGCCCGTCGACGTCGCTGTGCTCATTTGCAGGCTTGTGGCAGACTGGACCTATCGATGGCGCATCAGATATGTGCCGAGGACTCTCACTGTGGGATTCTGAGAACCGCACGCGTTTGTGCGCGATGATTGAAGGTTGCACGAAGATAATGCTGCCATTGTTGTACAGAAGACGCGTCTTGGTGCTTCGTACTGCATTGCCGAGATCTGGGGACAGCTCGCCGAGATTCAGCGTACGCGCCTTGCATCCCCTTTTGTTCGAAGAGCAAACAAGATTCTTTACCTGACAATTGATCTGAGCAGGACACGACTAGCACTACAGAGTTCGAACTACTACAAGTTCCTAATTTAGGGAAGTCTGAAAAACACAATCGCTCCGCTCGTATTCTCAGTACTGGTTACCAGGACGTCCGGGCTTCTTTCCACATCCAAATCATACCTTATCTATCACGAGTATGTTCTGTCTCATCGGAGGTGAGCCCTTGGAGGATTCACACGAAGATAGCGACGACGAGCTACGTGACTACATACGTGATCCTGTTCCAAGGCTGCCGGGCCATGTGGGTTTCCTCGACGAAGAGCAGTACAAAGCGCTCGCCGATAAGCACATTGCTGCAAACGCTTTCGACGAAGACGAAGCCAAGAGGTACTTGAGCAGAGCCGTTGCTCTTCGAGCCGAGCTGAGTCAGTGTGAGGCAAAAGCGAAGCAGCACACGAGGTCACTTGAGAGAGGCCGAGACATGGTAAACAACCTGATGCAAGGCATCGTGTACCGGCAGCGAGAGGCGCAGCGTGAGGCGGCGCAGCAGCTTTCCGCCAAACGCAAACGAGTAAGTCATATATTACTATTTGTCATTTCGAGAACAACATCTGATCTGGCTCCAAGTCACCCGACCTGGAGGCGGAGCGGCCACATAACAAGCGCCAGATGATTCACCTTCCGCCTCTTCCTGTTCATGATCGGGCTTCCATATGTCCTGCAACGGCAGACGACGATCCTCGGGATTTCTTCGCCCACAATCCAAACAACCACCCTCTTGCTGGGAGAGATCATCCAACACGCTGCACCCGTATGGTCTCATACAAATTCCCAGAGAGTAGCATCCTGATCTACATCGACGGATCATGCCTCAACCAGAACAGCATACATGATGCCCGATCACGCAAAGGCGGTTGCGCTGTTGTGTACGGTACCCAACCCACGTCAGGAACAAGAAGTGCTCCCATGTCTTCGTTTCAATTTCGGCTGGAGAACCGAGGACCTGATGGAAGCTTTCATAAAGCGATGAGTAGTCGTGCAGAGCTACGTGCAGCAATAGCGGCTTTAGGTGTCGACTCTGGGGCACAGAAGGCTGGCGATACGTCAACATAGCGACAGACAGCACATATGTGGTGAATGGCATTACTGCCTGGGTGCACAGATGGAAGGCTCGCGGGTGGACCAAAGCGACAGGCGAGGACGTCGTCAACAAAGATCTCTGGGTGATGCTTCTCCACTTGGTGAACAAGCAAGCGCATGCGGGCTGTGAAGTGCGTTTCTGGCACATTAGCAGAACGCGCAACACACAGGCTGATCACCGGGCGCAGGTAGGAGCTGATCTCTCAGAGGAGGAAGACTACCGCGCACGTGACCTTGTGAGAACAGAGGCGAAATCCGCTCGACGAGCCTAAACTACGCGTAGTTTTTCGAAGTACGACCCTCATTCCAGATTTCCAGTGTTTGATTCGCATGGCCAGGTATGATTTCTGGCTTGTGAAGCTAAGGTCATGTCGCTAAATGTCCACTTTGTGCGTTCGGTATCGGCCCAGACATGTTCCGGTCTCGAGCTTGAGGCCTAATGGAATCCTTCTCCTGCTTTGGATGCTATTACCGTATCTCCTAGCTACATTTACAAGCATTTGTAGAACACGATTGCGGTACGACTTTCTCTGAGACATTTGGCGAGCCTTCCTCTGATACAGCTTGCTCACATTTCACTTCAATCGGAATTGCACCTCTGGTTGCCAAGGTGAGACCTCACTCTGAACCTAAGCTCGAATGACCCTCTATGACTGTACAAGGATATATACATATGGGAAGCCGCTCGTGCATTTTCACATGCGCTCGGGGAGGAGTGATGGCAGCTTCCAGCGGCCGTTTAGCTGAAGCTCTAAAGCATGCAGGGCGCCGGCGTTTGTTGTTCCAGAGACAAACGGGCATCAGCACTATTTATCTCAGAGAAGAGCTCTTGCATCTCTTGAACTTGGATTCGCTCACACTCGCGCACCGTAGCAGCTCCCGCAGAACCTCGCCATGGAGATGGAGAAGAAACCCTCCGAAGGCGACTCGAACAATCCGACCGATGCGACAATGCAGATAGCCAGTACATCTCCTCCGTCAGACAAAGAGCTGGCAATTACAGTCATCACGGACTACTTGCTCGAGCGAAGCAAAGAGTTTCAACAGCTGAAGCAGCTACGTCAGCAGGTTAGTCTCTTCTCCAGTCTATATGACAGCCACTGCCATGTCACTAACAACACAATAAGTGATGGGAGAACCCCGAAGGCGACAAATTTTTCGCCGATCGGCGTGCCCGTGCAGACGCTACAAACTCGAGCAATTCGCAGCAAGCAGAACAGAGCACGAAGGTCTTCTTCAAGATGATGCAAAACATCGGCCTCGAGCTCCAAAGCTTTACCGGGGCCTTCAATGTCACTGAAGAGAAGGCGGATCACCAGCCACGGATCTTGGACATGTGTGTGGCACCAGGCGGGTTTCTCTTTGCCGCTATGCAGTGCAACCCTGGTGCGATTGCCACAGCCTACAGCTTGCCATTCGAAGCCGGCGGACACAAGGTCCTCTTGCCCCAGAAGGAGAACATCGAGATCAAAATGCTCAACATTACCATGCTTGTCGCAGACATGGATATAGATGACATTCCCGAAGGACACCCTGATTCCGCCAACTTTCTCCCCAAACAATTCTCTGGAGATCGAGAGTTCGACATCGTTCTTTGCGACGGCCAAGTGCTCCGCACCCAGCCACGCGCAGACTATCGTATGCGCACTGAGGCTCGTAGGCTTTCACTCACCCAGCTTGTTCTTGGGCTCGGGCATCTCAAACAGGGCGGCACTATGGTGGTACTTCTCCACGGAGTGGAAGGACTGATCACGTTGGAGCTCTTGCACCTGTTCAGTCAGGTCTCCTCGGTTCAACTCTTCAAACCGGCCAGAGCTCACGCCAAACGATCATCGTTCTACATGGTTGCAACCAACGTACAGGTCGAGCATCCGGAAGCAGTCAAAGCAGTTGACTCTTGGAAGCACTTGTGGAAGGTCGCCACCTTTGGTGGCGATGAGGAGTACAATCAGCTTGTTCGCAAAGACAGTACGTGGGCCGAGGCAATTTTGAAGGACTTCGGTCCTGCCATCATCCAGCTGGGAAGACCTATCTGGGCCATACAGGCTCGAGCACTTGCGAACGCGCCTTTCATTAAAGGTTCATCTGCGGTTCCGCCAGCATCTCGTTCGTGGCGCCGCGATTCGACATGAAGCGATCTCGCTGAGATTGCCATACATGGGCGAAGCGCCTTTTACGTGCATGTTGGTATGATGGTGTTGGGTTCCCAAGGACCTGTTTGAAATTGGTTATCACATCGTAATCACGTTGCTTCCGCGCCCAGCAATAGCACGTACGTACTCCAGTCGTGGTCGACAGAGCCCGTAGAATGAAAAATGATTGCTCGTCCTTCATCCTTGTCTGTACTTGCGAGGTATAAAGCGCAACATCCTCACCACTGTCAAGCGTAAGAGATGTTCTCTTTTGGTCGCTGCATTGACCGCTCAAAGCGCTCGTGCGTTCCTGGTCACGCTAATCACTGTCTAGATCACACGGGATATGCTGTCAGTATTCGGATTCGTTATTATCCGTTTCGCGGTTCGCATAAATTGCCTGTAAATGGTCGCTATTGCATCTATGCAAGAATTGACGATTGCATAAGTAGGGCTCCGCCGAGCTTAAACTCCAACACGCCGATCCAAGCCTTTTATGTCCGGCTCTCAATCTACCCGAGTAATGTGAAATAGCCAAGTGATATGGAGGAGAGGAGCTCATGTCGTTATAAAGCTGGATGTAACGTGATGTATCATAGTGATTCAATCATAATCCAGACAGCAAGACCAGCATGTCTCCCAACAGCCCCATCGCATGGACACTTCCGCAGTACGAGGCAACAACGATCGAAACGGACGGAGTGAGTACACTATTTATCTACAAAGCAGTATTTGAGCTAACATACGTAGACATTGGCGAATCGATATGATGTTCACAAAACATTCGCTTACCTCACCACCGACATGGGCAATGTCAACAAGTATGACTTTGATGTGTCTTTGTCCGTACTCAGATTATTGACCCGCTCGTAGCGTGTTCATGCTCTACAACATCACCGCGGAAGACGGCAAGAAGTTTCACCTAACTACCAACGCCGGAATGAAAGGCACAGAGAGACTCGGCACTTTCATCTCCCTCAATGATGTGCAAACCATGACTGGGCGTGGTGGAACACTCATTGAAGCCGGCGCTGCTAGCTCCGAACACCTGAATATGCGCAACGACACTCAAAGCGTCGTCAGTCCAAAAGATGGAGACAAGTGGACGAACACTCGACACAAGTTGCAGCTCTCTGGAATAGAGCTGGACACTGTCCTTGCACCCACTGGAAAGAACTTCTACTACGGCGGCAGTGGTGGTATTCAGCTGATGCCTAGTGGCAACGACGTCGATCCGGCGTATGGCATTCCAGGCTGGTCATGGTAGTGGGTAAATTATCTGTCGTGAACCTTACACTTCACTTGTTACATAGCTGACTCTCCAGGCAAATCCCAACACTCGAGTTTCTGGAACCCTGAGCGTTGATGGCACGACCCACAAGATTGACCCGAAAGAATCTTTCGCACTCTTCGAAAGACAATGGGGCAACTTCGGCATCGTAAAAGGGTACTACCTCCTCTGGCTATTCCTCGAATCGGGCGAAGTCCTTTGTTCTTGGAGCTTGGAGCCAGAACTTGATGGAACTTCGAAGATCGCATTTGCTTCGATATGGCATCCCAATGGTCTCCATGAGATGACCCCTGTCGGACCCAACAGTAAGGCCGAAGATACCAGCACGAGCTCCAAGACTGGAGTGAAGTACTTCAACAAGTTCTTCCTCGATCTGCCCACCCGGAATGCTTCGTTCACATTCAAGAAATGGATCCGCGAAGCAGAGATTACCCCGACAGTAGAACAGCGATACATTGTTATCTCTGAGTCGTATGGAGAAGGCACAGCGCACTTCGATGGAAAAGATGTTCGCGTTCATGGTCATGTTGAGCAGCTCTCGACGCTGAAGTAGAGGGGACATAACAATTAGCATGATGCACTCCAATCTTGTCGAGTCGTTGCCTCGGCTATCACAATTCATCTTATCCGGCACATTGTTGCTCCTGCCATCATGACTCCATGGCATTACTACGATGGTGCTTCGTTCATTGACTTATGCGCATCACATAGTAACAGCACAAATTCCGGAGGTCGCTTAGTAGTGCAAGCCTGGATCAACTAAACTGTTTTGTCGCCTTCCTGTCGGCTTCAGCTGATGTATCATTGCGTAAGTGGCTAGCTGATCTCATATTAGCGACGTGCATGCGCAGCTTCTAGCCTTTCGTTGCAGTAGCCAATGGCGTTCAAGTGGCACACGCTGTACATCCGTATGTCAGAGCTACCGCATCCTTTATCTGAGCAGCCTTCAAGACCTTACAAAAAACCCAGGTGCGTTCCTCAATTCTGAACTCATATTTGGTCAAGTACTTGCGATGTCTGTCTCCAAGTGTTGCATTACTGGGTTCGAGTGGGAAGGCGAGCCTACTGGCCGTATTGTACCTTTCCCGACCACTTCCAACCAGGCTTACGTGACAGGATCCTCCTCTTCCGCAGCCATCCTATTCATATGCGACCTCTTCGGCTGGGAGTTTCGCAACAACAGGCTTCTCGCCGACCATTTGGCGCAGGCGGTTGGAGCCACAATTTATGTGCCAGACTTGTAAGTTCACCGCCGGACATGGCACTCTGCTCTGTATCCATCACTAAATGCACAGCTTCAACAATGACCCTCTGCCAGCTGACATCCTCACTACCCGCGAGCCGCCATGGCCTGAGCTCAACCTCGACCAATACCTCACCACAAACTCCCGTGAGGCTCGATCGCCCGAGATCCTGGCATGCGCTCGCCATTTGAGAGCTCAGTATCCAAAGTTCGGTGCTATAGGGTATTGCTACGGCGGCTGGGCTGGCTTCTATCTTGCTTCTGAAGAGCTCAACCCGGTCGACGACTCCCAGCCACTACTGGACTGCCTCACCATCGGGCATCCATCGCTGCTGACGGAGGCGGATATTGATTCTGTCTCTTCGCGTGTGCCGATACAAATACTCGCGCCTGAGTTCGATGCGATGTACGCGCCGTACCTAAAGGCGAAGACGTTCAAAGTGCTCCAGGAGAAGGGCAATGCTTTTGACTATAGATACTTCCCCGGCGTTGAGCATGCCTGTTTTGTGAGGGGTGACCCCAAGAAAGCGGGCGAGAGAGATGCGATGGAGAGAGGTCTGCATGCCGCTGTTGGTTGGATGAGCGAGTGGTTGACACCATCTTGATTTGGTGCCTCCTGGCAATATGAGCATTGTACAAGGTATCTGTTCTTGCACTCACTACGTCATTGTACATGATCCTTCGATGCTTCTCCGTCGCAAGTCCATACCATTCCAGTCTGCTTTCCTACAATTTCTCTGCATCAGCTCAATGCTTGCTGGATTTCGTAGTGGGCAACATCGCATTGGCATACTGCGTTCCTCACATCGCTTCTGCCGCACACCCGTCCCAAAATGACCGCTCCTGAAGGCGACCCGATTCCGACAAAGCTGACCGAGAGATGGTAGGTGGAGCCAACGAAATTACCATCGGTGGCGTTTCCACTACCTACAAATGCAGGGCACATTACATCGAGCTGTCCGAAAGAGCAGCCTTCAAGGAAGCCTGTACGAAAGCAACCTCGGAAAACGTCAGCGATGCTCTGCGGCCCTTTTTCGCCACCTGGACGACCAGCCTCTTGGAATCAGACCTTGAGAAGCTGAAGTCTGTATCCGGAGAGCCTCGAATTCGTGATCTGATCGAAACGCTCATCATCCAAGACGAGTGTAATGTTTTGGATCCATTTGCGGTACCGGAACTACCTTCGCCGGATTCAACGTATCGCATTTGGCCGGGAGACAATGCGGGCATCGTGATTTCCAGTGAGATTGGCGTAGCGGGGCTGAGTCGTATCCTTCGCGAGAAGTTGTTGCGCCCTCGCATAATCATCATTCGAGACTACCGAATTGAGCCGATCAACATGCTCCCGTGTGAAGAGTTCGCTCGGTTCCGACCCCTTATCCGCGATATACCACAAGCCATAGCAGAGCCTGTGCCACTTGCGGTTCTTGCACGGGATGTCGCCGAGCGCGCGAATTTAGATGTCCGATCGCTTGCCTTCCAGTATGCGGACCCTGGCTATGGGGAGCATTCGGTCTTGAGCTCAGCAGACTTTCGAGAGAGGTTTCCGAATGGCATCTCCATAGGAAGTCCGTTTATTAGAGAAGCAGTCATCGAACTTGACACAACATACGAGGGAGGAGAAACACGATTTTCGAGGCTCCGTTCGGCATGTTTACAGCTTGGCCAGGAGGCGCAGTCGTACTGGTTGCAGCAGATCTTCTACAAGGCTTCCGAGCTCAAGACACTGAAGTTGTCGATCACGAACTCGCAAGACCAGCAGCTTCAAGCTGGTTTGGTAATTCCCAAGCTCACAGAATTCTCCCTGTCCGGCTCCAGGATCTCGGCAGGCGATCTTCTGGCCATGATTGGGTCTTCCAGGGAGAGTCTGGCGCACATCACCTTGCAACAAGTGGTCCTGAACCATGGGTCGACTTGGCGAGAGGTCTTGGCATTCATTGCGAAAGAGTACCGCGCACTGGTCTCGTTTACAATTGCAATCATACGTGAGACTGATGGTGGAGGTCCAGCTGTTGATTTCCGAGAAGTCAGAGACGAGGACATTCCCGAACAGTGCAAAGCCGGTCTGACAATGACTCCAAAGGGCCCGGAAGGAAACAAGAGGGTGACAAGACTAGCATACAGTGGGTCCGATGCTGGGAAGGTGTTGGAGATCATCGCTGCAACGGGGTATTTGCCTGAGAGCTATGAGTCGGGAAGAGGCCAATGTGAGAAGTCAGCTTAGGGGATAAACTGGGGCGAGTGGCCTGTCAGTCATTGTGATTCTTGACACTTAGCATCGGAGGATTTTCTTTGTTCAAGCTGGCTCTCGCCACTCGGGAGGGCTTCCAGACTCTGATACCTGTACAATCATACATTATGCATTACACTTGTTCCCGTGAGACCGTCCTGCAGGTGCTTTCGACATCATAACTCCTGTCACCACCTCTATCGCAGTAGCGTGAATTACTGCAATACCCCACACGTTCCAGAATTGGTCTTCACACCACGTATGTTACAGTTCAAGGCCACCCGGAAGACGACGAAATCATTGGAGCATCGCTTACAGATCTCCGTAGATCGTCTATCCTGGACGGTTTCGGCGTCTTTTCTCTTGGTGGAAGGCGAGCGACAGTTGCTGGACTTGCGTCGGGATCCATATTGGGACGTTCAGTAATTGGTGTTGTCGGCGTAGAACTGACGACTGGCTTCTCTTCGTTCACGGTGGGCTCAGTTGATGGCAAGGGAGCTGGAGCTGGAGCTGGCGCTGGCGCAGCTTGCTCTAGCGCGGGCTCTGGCTTGGGGGCGTCTTGACTGGGAGTGGTAATCGGTGGTTGTTCTTCCTGTGGCGGAGAACTCGATTCGGGCGTCTTAGCAGCAGGTTCTGGGGTTTCGGTAGGTTTTGGCGCGGGTGGAGGTGAGGGAGCTTTGGTTGCTGGACTCTCATCGGGCTCTATGGCAACTGGAGGCTGGATCACGGGTGCTTGTATGGGTGGATCGGCGGGCTGAGGTGCCACAACAGGCAGCGCTGGTCCTCCAGGTCGAGATCGCAATGCTGCGTGATGGAAATCGCCAGGTCCTCCGGCAGCGTACAGATCCGGATCGTTTGTGGTATTAGCCTTGACAGCTCTGTCGTACAGACGCGTCAGTCTAGCGACTTCGCTACGCACGGTGACTTGCTCGTCGGTGTCAATAGCATCGTAGCCGTGCACACCAGTAGAGATACCAAGCCACATGACTGCAGAAGATTCAATCTCGTCGACTACGCGGTCCAGATCATCGCGGAACATGCGAGCTCGCAACGGCTGGCCGCGAGACTTCAGGAAGGCGATCACACCAGCAATAATCGTGTTCAATGCGCCGAAGACAGTAATAAGTACCCTGCTGCTGTCGCTTGCGCCAAGACCTGTAAGAGCAGCACCGAGTACGACCTGAGAAAGCAACAAGCCGTTGGTGAGAGTTGCCGTAAGAGCGTAAGTGTAGGACTGGTTGCGCCGGCGTTGTAATGCGCGGGCGTAGAGAGATTGCGGATGCGGCGTGTGCTTTTGGCCATCCGGAAGAGTATGCGGCGTTACGCCCATCAAGTTGCAGAACTGTAGGTGATGGTCTACATTGTCGTCCGGCTGGAGAATTGGACGTGGCTGCGGCTGGTATTGCAGAAGCGGCGAGCGCTCGTCCATTGTGGACGAGTATGATCTATCTCCGCGCATGGCTAAATTGTGATGTGAGTGTATGCCGCTCGACCAACTGTATAAGTGTACCAGGAAAAGCCCCGCGTAGCTGGATGTCTATCACCCAGCAGACGCAAAAAGGCCAGATATAAATTTTATTGAGAAGGAAAAAGAGCGAGATATGAGATAACAAAGTGAATAAATGAAGCAAGGAGAATAGCGTTTGGTCCAGCCCATTAGTGGCGCACCAATGGATGCCGGCTCCGAAGCGAGACCACCGTCGCCATAGTCGATGGTCAATGCGCGTGTACCCTGAAGACGGCGGTGTGTGTTCGACATCGTTTGTAGAATACCGCATTGGATACATTATCAGAACGTCAATCATGTTAAAAGCATGGCTATCTTCCATCATGTCAACGCCTCGCGATGACGTGGCTGAGATCGGATCTCGAAGCCTACGGAAGCCAGTCCAGGGAGCATGCTTCTCCCTACATGAGGAAGCAAGACAAAATCGAACATTGGACATTTATTTGTAAGCAAGGCTCCAGAGATTGACGCAGGAGATACTTCAATCCCCTAGTATGGCTAGGCCAAAGTAGACAACATGCGCAACCACATGTCCGTGCTCCAAACACCGGTTTTGCATTCCGCTACAGTATTGTTCTTTCGCACCTCCAACTTGAGCCACCTTACCATCTCTCCGTTACCTGAACACCAGCGTATCGCAAGACAAGCGTAATTATACGGAGTCCCCGACTAGCTCCGCGATGCGAATACCCAAGCTAGCCAATCCAAGAGCCAACGCCGCAATGGATGTCAAGACTTTACCACGCTTGCGCTTGACGCGATGGGAATCAGAGGCGGGGGCCTCTGCACTCGCTCCATAGACAACATTGGCGTCAACGCTCTGCATCTACACCAAAGAATATTAATTGGCTGTTCTGGTTCTGGATATGAAGTGACTGCTCACTGTGTTGCCAGCATCTGTAGCGCTGTGGTTTTGAGCGTTGTGACCGCTTGACACGTGCCTGACAGGCACGGTGTCGACAGTGACAGCTCCCAAGATGCCCGGGGCAGCGCGATCGCTGTTCTTGACACCGGTCGAAGGCTCGATTACAGCGCTACATGAAGTGTTAGCGTATGTATTGTCCACTCCGGCAGCGTCACGACATACCGTCCTTGAGCCGGCGGACCCTTGTGGAAGTCCGTGCAGATTGACTGGTGAACAGCTGTGGAAGCCATGGAGCTTGTTAGTTCAGGGCGTGGGAGATTAGAGATCGTTGAAGATATACGATGGATGATGGAAAATTGTGTGTGGTATGGAATGTGCATGGCAGTGGCAGTTGACGTGCTGAATTATATGGCTGCGAGCCATCACGATGGTCGAGACGCAGCCTTTTGGGCGATGGCAGTACCGGCGTGGGTGGCTGATGGTATTAGTGGCACTGATGGTATTGGATAAACTTGATGGTATTAGCGAAAGCGATGGTATTGGATAAACTTGATGGTATTAGCGGCACTGATGGTATTGCTTAATTCTGATGGTATCAGCGAAAGTGATGTTATTGGATAAACTTTACGATATTAGCGGCACTGATGGTATTGGTCAAACTTGATGGTACGGACTGTCTAGGAAGTCGATGACGAATGATACCAAGGATTGGGCGTCTCCTGCATACATGCTCGAACCATTCCCATGCCGCCATGCCGGACAAGCTTGAAGCTGATGGTATCGAGCTTGCGGCTCATACAGTTGCCGGCACCACGTTACCAGATGTGCCTGGATCCTTCGCCTCGTATTGTGTCTCCACAGCGATCTGCGCATGAGAGTGGATGCACATTCCCCCATATGGTTTAGTCGGTGGTACCCGCGAGCCCAAAATCTGGGAGATCTGAGCCGAGCCAATCGTGAGCTTTGAACTGATACCATCAAGTTTCATCAGCTCGTCCCACGCGCCTGGGGGCGTGACGTCGAAGCGTACTGGACCTGCGTCTGAGTTGTGAGCAGACAATACAATAGTGCTTTGTAGGCGGTTTGCTGCGCCTACAAATCTGTGGTCCAGCCTCCCTCACCTCAACATCGTGACTCAATCATCGTCATCTTCTTTCCTCCTCCTCTTTTTATCCTTCTTGCTTCATCTTCTTGTTCTCCGAGGTCTGTCGGAAGCCTCGCACCGACCATCACCCTGCGACTTGACCTCAGCCCGGTAACGACAGCTCTAGAATATCCATTCATCCACGGCGCTCGTTTTTGGACATGGCTCCAGTCAGAACATTGCTGCCTTCCACGATCCATTCCAGCTCTTTCAACCCACCAGGCACCTCACGCCCTACCAACACTCATGCTTGCAACCTGTGTGGGCTGTCGTACAAAGACGCATCACGTCTTGGGCGACATAAGAGAGACAAGCATTGCGATGCAAGGTTCAAGTGCGAACACTGCGACAGACAGTTCCAAAGACCCGAAGGTGTCAAGAACCACATCAATTGGGGCCGTTGTCCAGTATTGAGCAGCGAACCTGCTCATCCAAATTTGCCGCCGAGCGCGAACATCGAATCTTCAGCGTCTCGTGTTTTTTCTTCTGCCTCGTTGAACGACTTTCCTCCGAAGTGCGACCATCACAAGCCTCATGCTGCATTCGACTACTACGCCGATATTTATGTGGGACGACAGACCGTCTTCGGATCTTCTCCAGAACGTGCCTCATGATGCTGAGACACTGGCTTATTTCCAGGATCGGCTCGCGGAGATGCTTGGGTATTTCCCCAATACTACTAACGTTATGAAAGCCATCTTAGCATGGTGACAGCTTCCTGGCGATCATGCTGATCTATGCGTTCCAGCATGCGCTCGTATGTGGCATTCAGTCCAACAGGGAGCGAATGGAGGGCTGCTTTGATCGACTTCTCCCGCGTTGATTTCAACCTCTTGAGCTATTGTAGCTGGCAAAACACCCAGCGAAACCTTGATTGGTAGATAAGTTAGCGGCAGCCAATAATGGTTTGTTCAGATGTTTCTTACATGCCGTCTGCTCTCTGCTCAAGTGTTCTCCGCGCACGGCCTTGCATCTTGGATGACAATCGAAGAAGGCTAGGAGTCTGATTGAACTCGGTCACAATGTACCGCCCAATGTCTGCGTTGACCTCTTGCACTGAGAGTGGAAGGACTACCGCTTTCATTCCTGACATGATGCGTTCTATGTCAGCAGAGCTTCGACTGGTGACCACTGATTTTACATTGCTTTTATGACTGCTCAGGCCTATCAGCTTCTCCGATCGGTCGTCGCCCTCTGGTAACTCATCCAGCGCATCCAGTACAAGTGTGACGTTGCCATGCTGCTCGATCTGGGCATTGAGGACCGTCTCAAGCAAGTGTACCGAAGCCTGCTGAGTGCGATCGAACACTTCCTTGAGCTTTGCGTACGATGGCTGATTTGAGCACAGCTGGTGCACTAAGAAGGCGAGTAGCTTGCGATAGCTCTGGCTGTTGATATTCGAGAAGGAAAAATAGAAGTACGCCAGCGCGGAGTCTGCGACAGAAACGCAATGTGACTTCAGATCCTCAATGAGCGTGGAGCACAGCACAGTCTTGCCACACCCAGCTTTGCCCTGAAGCCATAGATGAGCGCTTGAGGAAGTTTTCCAAGTCTTGTATGTATCAGAGTCCAGCAGCCGTTGCCCAGTTCCAGGCTCGTGTTTCTGCCAGGCAGCGGCATGATACGGCGTTTGGTCTGGTGCAGCTACTCAGCTCATGGTCTTAAGATACTGGTCATCGTGTCGCCATTCCGATAGGTCCTGCTTGAGCTCGCTAAGGTGCGCGACCACTTCATCAACTTGATGTGCGACATTGACCAACTGGCCATGGCTGGAAGAGCTGAGGCCAAGGTGTAGCGTCTGTACTGCGAGAGCGAGTTGGTCGAGAATGTCGTTCACGGCTTCCGAGACCTTTACGAGCGTGCTGGCTTTGAAAGGGTACAAAGCTCTCTTCGTCACTGCATCTGCTCTCTCGCGGAAGCCGGTAGGCTGGCTGGATGCCTTTAATTCGGCGCATCTCTTCTCGAGACCCCGAACACTGTCTTCGCAAGATAGTAGCGAGTCGCGGACCTGCGCCTTTTGTCCTGTGTTTAAAGAGGGTTGACCAAGAGTCTCTTTGAGCAGCGAAAACGTTCGCTTGAGGTTACTGACTTTGTCGCACGCTGTAGAGATGTCCTCATGGTAGCTCCGCCAATCCTGGTAGTATGAGACCAAGCCCTGACAGATTTGGATCCTAATGGAAGCGATGCCCACCGCCGATCCTGCGGCCTCCATATTGGAGGGTGGAGCAGGTTACAAAGGTTTTAGGAAGCTCACGAGTGCGGGAAGGCAAGTTCCAAGTACATGCGTCCAGCATGGCTCAGCTTGTACTAGTGTGACGAGGCTGAGCAGCATACATGCATGCATGCGGGCACAGTATGCATGGTGGCGGCGGCGAATAAAACGCCCCATTGCGCAGATCACGAGCAGCAACCGCGCTTCCGTATGCTTGACATTGTTTGATGCTATGGATGCAAAATAATGTGCGGGTAACAACGATATGTGGCTGGATCAGTCACACGTTGAGTGAAACGCCAAATCTGCGTCTCGGAGACGGTCTGGAAGCAATGGAACTCGGCCCATGTATCACGTGGCCAAGCTCATATGACCAAAGCAGCACGTTTGGGTCCTGTAGTGAATACAGAGAATGGCTTTCCTTAATTCTACCGGACAGAATACACGCTGTTGATTGTCATGACATGAGAATCGACTGCTCGCTTCGAACCGTCGCCGCTTACACAATACATCGATTGCGGCGCAGTCTATGCATCTTCTTTCCTGGGCCGGTAGCTAGGTCTTGTGATCCTCGCTATTCAGCCGGCTGCCATCTCATCCCGTCGAATGTCTGCGAAAATCACCGCGGACGTCGTTAGAGATTGCCTTGGCCATTCCCGACCCAAGCCCATGTCTCTTCAGAGCGTTCAATACGTTACATCAGCCTCGCTGATGCGAGCTAGCGGGCCTGTTTGAGCCCGTTGTTGATCAATCAGTGTACCGCTCTCGAGCCAGTGACTTTGTTGAGGTGAGCGTGATCATGACATCGCCGGCGTCGCACAATCTGCGAGGTGCGGCGTTCCCGAAGAGCAAGCCTCTCAGTCCACTGCTCTCGGCTGCACTGGTCTTGGACTCGGCTTTCTTATCACACGAGGTTGCAGTCGATGTACCACAGGAGCGCTTGTCGAAGTCAGATTCGCACCTCCGGCCAAAAGCAGTGTTGCGATGAACCGATGTCCCAGACTGTAAGCGACCTGCAAGGCCGTTCCTCGGTGCACTGTCGCATTGACATCGGCGCCTTTCAAGATCAGGAGTTCGACGGTACTCGCGTGGCGGCCCGTGCAGGCAGCGTGCAAAGCAGTGCCATGGTGTTGATCCAGCATGTTCACGTCTATGTTCATGGCCAACAGCAAGGCCACGATTGTGTAATAGCCTTGAGATGCTGCGAAGTGGAGCGGTGGCACGCCAAGTACCCTGATGTTGATGTCTGCGCCCACATCCAGGAATTTTTTGACGTACTCTGCTAGTCCGCCGTGGATAGCTGCGCAGAGCATCGCGTTGCAATTACCGTCTACAGCATTTATGTTGGCGCCGGCATCGATGAGGACTCCAGCTACATGTCCATGACCGTGGTGGAGAGCAGTCTGTAGAGCGGTGGTGCCGAACATTCCTGGAGCGTCGACGGAGGCTTCCGCTGCGAGCAATGTCTGCACAATCTTGCTGTGGCCGCAAGTCGCTGCGGCTTCTAACGATGTGCCTCTGCGCGCGTCATCTGATCCAACGTTCGGGTCGACACCTTTCTTGAGGAGGAGTTCCACGATCTCATGATGACCTCCGTAGCAAGCGGCACGAAGCGGCGTGCAGGATAGTCCGCCTTCTGCGTGGATGTCTGCACCGCCTTCGATCAGAGCACGAACAGCACCGTAGCGGCCAGAGTCTGCAGCCGTGTACAGCGCAGTACTCTTTGCGGTGTCGTTGCTAGCGTTGGTGTCAACTTCGCTCTTGAGCAGAGTCCTGATCGTCGCTGTGTCGCTTTTCGAAGCGGCAAGTGCCAGAATCTCATCGCTCACACGAGCACCAGCGTCAAGCAGAACATCCACAATTGCACTATGGCTTCTCAGCACCGCTCCTTCCAAAGCCGTGCGGATGCCAATCTTCGTGCCTTGCATGGGGTTTACATCAGGGTTTCCGTTGGAGCATTTCGCAGACTTGCTTCGTCTTGTCGACGTCACACTTATCCCAGCTGCAAGCAGAGCCTTCACGATATCAACATATCCTCTTGTAGCCGCGATGTCCAATGCTTTTGGAAAATCTCGCAGCCTGGATCTCTCGTCGTGGTATGCATCCATCAACACACGTGTTTCGTCCAGGAAGCCATGATACACAGCCCATTTGAGCGCGTTCCATAAGCCACAAGCAAGTTCCAGGCGGGCACCGGCTCTGAGCAAGACCGAGAAAATGTCGGTGAATCGGCCACGAAGGGCAACTGCCAAAGCGATACAATCAGCACCTCCGTGGGCGTTGATGCATGCGCCATACTCAATCAGGATCCGAACGCTTGACGCGCAACCTAATCGACTTGCATGGTATAGCGCAGAGCCAGTATGAGCATGAGGGCTTCTCTGAGGGCCGGACTTGGGATTTGCGCCGGCCTTCTGGTCTTTGATGTCATCTGATCGGAATGGATTGCCCGTCAGCAGATTAAGATGGCGTGTCTTCCGATCGCTACTGTCGTCGATGATATGATCGCTCCAGCACATAGCAGCATAATGGAGCAGAGGGAACCTTTGAAAGTCGCCTTGTGTAGATGTTTTGTTGGCGCTATGCGTATAGCGCTTGAAGTATGCAAGACAGTTTCGCGCCAAGGAAAGGTGACTAGCAGTGGTTTGAAAAGGGAGTCCGTTCGACGGCGGGTGCGAAACACAGTCTGATAGAAGATATTCTTTCACTGATGAGTGTGCAAGTTGTACTCGATGGGTGCCTAGCTGTGATTTGTCGTCTGTGCTCTCAGCAGCTGCGATCGGCAGATTCGTCAACCCGTTCGGCTTCGAGGCGTCGTGGCGGCGATCATATATGGGACTGACATGGATGAGGTCGCCGAGGATCTCTGTTATATCCTCCATTGAGCCCGGGTCATTCCAGGCGATATCTTTGTCGCGGCCAAAATCGAGAAGTCGGCGGGTTTCGTGCAATTCACCTAGCGTTAGCGGCCTGGACGCGAAGGTGAGCCATCGCAAAAGACAGAGCGCTTCTTCGCAATCAGTGTCAAGAACTCTTGCAAGCATTCGTTCGTACGTCTCATGTAAAGTGACCGGCAATCTCTGCAACGCAACATCGACATTCACTTCTCGGCTGGATCGAAGCTTTTTAAGCACTTCGAGCTGACAGTAAGCCCACATGAACCTGGTCGTAGATGTTGTGTCAGCATCTGATTGTCTTGAAGCGTATGATTGACACTTACATCCCATCGGCCTTTTGCTCGAAAGTCGACTGCACTCGAGCCCTCAAGTCGGGTTTCCATTTGCTGAGTCGCACATCTTTCGCAAATTGACTCGTGACGTATGAGCGAATGTCCTCGTTGATAAAATCATGATGAAGTGGTAAAAGTTCGGCAGATGTTTCGCCCATTGTAGCCGCAATATCTGTCTGATGTCGACTCACTAGAAGTATTTTGGCATTTGCGAGCGAGGCGGCAATTCGTTCAAGAAGGTGAAGCACCCTCATCTTTGGCTGTTCTGCAGGCATCTCATCCACCCCATCCAGCACAAGTACAACTTCGTCGTGCTGCTGTATCGAAAGAAACAATATTTTTTCAAGCAATTCTTCTCTCGGAAGTCCATGGTTTTTGCCGTCTTCGTCGTAGTAATTTTCTTTCACAAGCTGCTTGACGGCATTGCTACTCAAGCTCAATTGCTGAATGATCGATGACGCTAGATCGGTGTAGATGTGGTTGCTGGTGTCTGCGAACGTGAAGTAATAAAATGCCAGCGCCCGTCGTTCTTGGTTGCGATGTGGCGTGAGATCCTCGATCAAGGTTGAACAGAGAATGGTCTTGCCACATCCTACCTTACCATAGATCCACAGATGTGACATGGAGCTCTTCCATTGTGTGTACTTTGCATCATCGAGTATCCATTGACCAGTATTTGGGAGGCACTTCTCTCGAGCAGTTCGGTGGTCTGACCGCGGGTCGCGACTGCTTGGGCGACGCAGCCAAGCATTGATCCGACGCTGCTCAGTGACTTTCAACTCCTGTTTGGCTTTCGCTAACTCGAGAGGAGACACATACGTCTCAGAATTCTGCTGGCTGGTGAGGCGTAAGAGCTCGATTTTGTCCTTCAGGGCCTTGGTTTCATCTTGGCTGTCCGCAAGTCGAGCAAGCACAGTCTGCAGAGTGGTGTCGACTGCCACGACTTTGCTGTGGGATTGAGCGGTAAGATCAAGGTGAAGGGCTTGCAGCGCCAGAGATAGTTGCCCAACTAGACCGTCTACAGTTGTCACAATGCTCTTGAAGGTGTGGGTCTGGAAGGGGTATACAGCGCGTCTTGCAGCGGACGCTACTCGAGTGATCAATTGGGACGACTGAGGTACGGCGGGAAGCTTATCCAGTAGTGTTTCCAGCTTCGAAAGCCCTTGCTGGCATGATAGGAGGCATGCATGCGTGATAGATCTCCTCTCGCCATCTAGAGTGGGGTCGTCCAAAGACTTTTTGAGTTGGGCAAAAGTCTGTCTAAGAATGTCGACTTTGTCGTAAGCCGTGCTGATGTCTTCATGGCAGCTCCTCCAGTCCTGATAGTATTTCAAGAAACCTTGACAGAGTTGTATGCCGAGGGAAGCAACGCCGACTGCAGCCCCAGCAGCGTCCATCTGGCATCGTCAAGGCTGACGAGGCTCTCGACTGTGGTCAACAAGGCAGCTATCATCGCAGGAGCCGGGAGCGCTTGAGCCCAAGGACTATGGAGCTAGGGTGGCGGAGCTGATGCAGGAGCGATGAGGCCTCATCTGCATACAGACGGGCGCAGCATGCACGCTGGCGACCAAAACGCTGTCTCAGCACCCTATAGGCCAGGACAAGGAGGAGTCGAGAGGAGTTGCAGGGCGATGTGCAGGAAGATGGACAGTTTGGCATATGTCCTGACAGAAGTGTTCTTTCCCTGTACATGATGAATAGAGAAACATACCTGGTAGTCTTTGATAACGCAGACCAACAAAGCGATTCACAGCTCACAGGACTTACGGATGATAAGTCTGCACGGCAAGATGCACCCCGCAGAATGCAGGTGTTCTCGTGGTGCGAATCGGAGGCCATTCTCGAGCTCGCGTGTGTTGCCCTGAAGCGAGAAGGAGAGTGGCGCATCTGCAATCCGACGGTCATGTGCATGTGAGACCGAGCGGCTTGTACTTGACGCGGCGAGCACGTATATGGGTCTGCGTTCTCGCAGCAGGTGTGGTGGCCATGCATGCAACATTTTTCCGCATGCAAACCTGAAGCTCACAAGAACCCACTGATGCCTCGAGCCCAGCCCCCTCACCTCGGCGCCGCCTGGACTGGACTTACACTATAGGTTGTCATCGGACGTAAATTTCCGTCTCAATTCTTGCCCCAGGAGCATTGTCGTCAGTCACACAATGCTATCTTGCGCAGCAGAAACAACATTCCGGACGAGCGGCCATAGAGTGATGTCGCTGGTCACGTGGCGATGATGTGCGAGCATTCTGTTGTTGCAAGCTGTATCAAGGGAGGTAAAAGAGGCCCTTTGGACCTTTTGAGATTATTGGCAAATCGAGCAAATTTAAAGATTAACCTCGGCGCCGCGGCAAACTGTCTTTCAGCTCCCCGCCCTCTTCTCGAGCCATGAATGTTGCTCAACACCCGAACCGGCCATTGACGACATTTATTGAACAAATGTAAAGGGCAGCACGTCAGCGTATTTGTCAATGCTAGGGATGCATATCTACATGTAGGTCCATCGCTTTCTCAATTCCCCCCTTGTCTCTTCCATCCTCTACCAATACAACAACAACAACACATCTCCATTCATTATGTCCTCCCAGCAACCCGTCATCCTCTTCTCCTACCCTGCCTCTCCCTACGGCCAAAAGATCCACCTCCTCCTCACCGCCGCAGGCATCTCCTACTCCGAGCTCCCCCAGCCCGCCGTCCTCCCACGACCCGACCTCGAAGCCCTAGACATCACCTACCGCCGCATCCCCGTCCTCGCCGTCGGCCGCGATGTCTACGCCGACTCCTCCGCAATCATCGACGTGATCCTCAACCAGCTTGGCGGAAAGAGCAAGGTTCCTACAAGCAAGGCCGACAAAGCATTCGAAGTATGGGGAAACGACACCTTTGCTTCGGTTCTGCCGCTGCTGCCCCCTCAGGCTGTCAACGATCCGACGTTCTCGAAAGATCGCGCGACGATTTTCCCGATCATTGCGAAGCCGGAACTCTTGAAGAGCTTGGAGCCGACTGCGCTGTCGGGGTTGAAGAGTAGGCTTGCGACTGTGGAGGAGGTGTTCCTTGCGGATGGACCGTATATTGGTGGCGACAAGCTCAGCGTGGCTGACATTCATGTCGTCTGGGTCCTCCGATGGGTCCTGATAGGTAGGCTCGCAATTGCGCGAAGATTAGGATACGTCAAGACTGATAAATTGTCGCAGGTCTGGGCGCAGCGAAGCGATACCCAGGGCTTGACAAGTCGGCTTTCCCTAAAGTCTGGAACTTGATCTCGTCTCTGCCGCAGCCCAAGCACGATACTCTTGAGAAGGACGCCGCGATCAAGGCGATCAAGAACGCGGGTCTCTCGTCCAGTGGACTCCGCGTGGCTCAGAATGAGCCTTTGGGCATTGCACAAAACACAGACGTCGTTGTGGACAGCGCGGAGTACGTTCTAATCATCTGTGGCTCAATGCGCAAAGTTGACAATCATTCTTTAGTACCAAGCCTGGTGTACACCCTCAGAAGGGCAAGCTCGTCGGTGCGGGCAAGCACGAGGTCGTTCTCGGTCTCGAATCAGGCGTGCAATTGCACTTCCCTAGAATCGGCTATGTTGTGCGCGATTCGAAATTGTAGTACAGTAGATAATACGATTGAATACGCATCCAACAAAGCTGTTTAGTTCAACACGAATATTAGTAGAGGTTGAGCACGCCTCATTTCTCTCATGTTCTTCGTTCGTCATTTCAACCTGAGCCAAAAATAATGATCAATGAAAGAGGACAGGATACTTGGACGCCTACCTTTATATTTTGGCGATGGACCGTCTATATGAACCAATAATCAATCTTACGAAATGAGGAGAGACACAAAAAGTTATAGCGAAATAGCAAAAACCGTAACCGGAGGTCCCCTCGTCAGGTGAACCCACCGTACCTCCCCGGCGCTCGTCAGCGTCCGCAAGAGTGTAGGGATTTGGAATCATGTGATCGTCTCGATCGATAGGTGAATATCAGACTTGAACGCGCGGCTCTCAGACTGACCTGCAGTCGGGCTTCTGGGGAGTTAATGGGCCATTCCCCGCCCGCTACGCCATCTGGGTCTTAACCTGTTATCTCAACAGGCCGCTGTCTGTATCTGGGGTTGAGGACAGACTAGTGCTTTATGTAACTTTGTTATTGACCACAATGGCTAGCCAGTCTTGCTGGACCCATCTGTGGAGTACTGCTGTGGATCTTTCTCTCCACTCGCTGGGGGGCACAACGCCAGTCTGAAGTCATACAAGGGTCCTTTGGACCACACTAAGCACACGACATCCACTCCTTCTTTCCAAACTTCACAATGGCCGTCATGAGAGCGTACATGGACTGTCACAGCGAGGCGTCCTCTCAACATTTTGAACAACATCGTGATGGAGATCCCTCGTTGGCAGCAGAATGACAGCCATTGCAAAGTAGCAAAGTAGTAGGTATGATGTCCCATCTGTCTGCTATCGCGACTCGCATCTCATTCCATCCCATCCCACACCAACTCCCCCAATCCAAATCCCACCACGCGAACACACAAACATGAAAACCGAAGTCCTCTCCTCCCTCCTCGCAGAGCACATCCTCCACCTCCACTCCCAGCAAAAGTCCCACCGCCGCACCCTCATTGCCCTCGCCGGCGGCCCCGGCAGCGGCAAGACCTTCATCGCGTCCTCCATCGCCGACGCCGTAACCCAACGCGGCCTCAAAGCCCAAGCCGTCTCGATCGAAGGCTTCGTCAAACCCTCGCACGTCCTGACCGACGAGCAGAAGAAACACAAAGGCTCTTTCGACACGTTCGATGGCGAGGCTGTCGTGGAGTTCTTCAAAAAGCTGCGCGAGCTGGGCCCGGGACATGAGCTGAGCTGTCCTGGTGTTGATGAGGATGGGAAGTTCGAACCCATTCCTGACGGCGAAAGTGTGCACGCCGACGCGGAAGTTGTGATCTTTGAGGGGATTTACATGCTCGCGAATCAAGAGCCTTACTTGCAGATTCGCTCGCCGCTTGTTGATGAGAGATGGTTCATCGAGGTCAAGCCTGAGCTTGTGCGCCAACGGGTTGCTGAGAGGAGGCTGAGTAAAGGCAAAGCGAGCAGTATGGAGGAGAGTTTGAAGACGTATGATGAGAGCGATAGTAAGAATACGAGGTGGATCGCGGAGAATATTGTGGATGCGGATTTGACGATTGTTAGTAATGAGGAGTGTGAGGTTAGGTGGCCCGATGGGAGGGTTGAGAGGTAAATGTACTGAATAGGGGAGATGCTACTGGTGTAGAACAGATAGATTCACACAGAAGTACCAACTTCTGGTTTACGCTTTCGAATGTGAATCGTTATGCTGATTCATATTTTCGTTTAAGTGTCAGTCTGATATTTGACGTACATACACGTGTAGCTTTCAAGTCAAATCATCAAGATATGTTGGAGTACATATATTACGGATTCCCTCCATACAGGTGTTCATACATGTAATCACAGACATGGTCGATCGGTGGGTAAAACGGGTTAGGGTTGTCATCGCAACATTGATCGAAAAAATGCTACAGGTAGCGCATGCACCTTTGAATGGACTCCAAGATACATTCCAATGAACGCTGTGAGCCGTAGCAATATATGGAATTGTTTCAGAGCACCGACAAGGATCTTGCGTCGACGCGTGATCGCTCTTGCTTCTCGCCACAATTTCCCGGATGGCATTTCCAAGCCGGCTGTCAAATTTCGACAGAAGGTCAGGCGTATGTTCGATCCAAACTCTCCTACCAAAAATACCATACCATGATACGACAAATAAAATTATCCCAGCACACGTGGCCACTATCAATGAAGCCTATTTCGATCGTTTGACCTCGCGCCTGACGGACTCCCCGAGGCCGAGCAAGCGGTTCGCAGAAAGGCACATTCTCATCGTCCTGTCAACCGCGCAGAAGACGGCTTTCCCGTTGCGGTATACATTGCCTGGAACGCCCTCGACGCCCAACCTCCAAGTAGTTGCGGCCGAGACAGCGGTGTGATCCAAGATAGTAGACGCACCAACACCCCTCGTACCCCATGCCAACCTAAACATCTACTGGCGTTCACCGTGCCCGCGCGATTAATTCGCGGCAACATCGGTAACCCCACGGGCCTGGCTACAGATCCGGAGAAGGCTAGCAACATGCTGGGGACAGAAAACCTATTTTCACAGATACTGCAGGCCAGAGAGGGAGGGCAACAACCTTCTCAACGCCGATTGCATGCAGGGTAAAACATGCTGAAACGCGTGGTAACCTAGAGTCTGGTAAAATTTCCGCTCTTGGGCCGCCTTTGGTGGTCGTCTAGCCCTACCGGGTCGGAGTTTACATCCTTGGGCCAATCTCGTCTCCTTCGCCCTGGAAGTTTCCTTTCCAAAACCGAAACCCTGATCGCCACGCTTAGGTCACGTGACTTTGATCAAGCCAATGGGAGACGCTTATCGAGATAAGATGAGGCTGAAGGCTCTGCAGCTCGACGGAAAGCTTGAGCGAAGAGGTCGTCTTTCAGGCAACATCACCTGGTACAAAGGTACTTGCACGAGAAATACGACATGTAACAGCGATAGTATAGACCAAAGCAACACCATGATTGCAATCAGAAGCCGAAAGAGTCCAGTGCGCACACATGTCAGCCAGGCGGCACATGGCCGACCGCTCTGACCGACCTTCGTGATCCGGGAAGTGACCCGGTCTCTAGTCTCTCAACACCTGGACCCACTCCGCCGAAAAAATAGGACACCAACGGCCCACCCTGATGACATGGCAGCCCTCATTGCATCATACCCTGGATTGGCCAGGATAGATAACAATGCTCTCTCTTTGAAGGGCGGTCAGTACGCGTTTCTTCTTCCCTCTCTCCCACATTACTCCTCTCCTACCTTATCTGCATATCCAATTTACGATTTACACGACACCTTTACATCTTACGACTTAGCACAACGACCACAACATGCCTCACAGCACCGGTTCCGGCTCTCTGAAGCTGACCAGCAAGAACCTCCCTGAAATCACAAAGAACAATGTCACAGCTTGCGATTACGACCGCGAGAATGTAAAGCACGGTATCGTCCACGTCGGTGTTGGTGGATTCCACCGCTCCCACTTGGCGGTCTACGTTGAGCGTGTCCTCTCTCAGTACAAGCTGAGCGACTGGTCGATCTGCGGTGTCGGTATGACCAAGTGGGACGCCACCATGCGTGACGTCCTCGGAGCCCAGGACAACCTTTACACATGCCTCGAGCGTGGCGCCGAAGGCAACCGCGCACACGTCGTTGGCAGCATCACAGAGTACATTTTCGCTCCTGACAACGCCGAGAAGGTCATCGCCAAGATGGCTCACCCCGACACCAAGATCGTCTCCATGACCATCACAGAGAGCGGCTACTTCTACAACGAAAACACACACGAGCTCCAGGCCGACCACCCCGACCTTGCCTCCGACCTCAAGGGCGAGGCTCCTCCCAGCACATTCTTCGGCTACATTTACGAGGCTCTTGTTCGCCGCCACGCCGCCGGCCTCAAGCCTTTCACCGTCCTCTCCTGCGACAACATGCAGAAGAACGGTAGCATCAGCCGCGCCATGTGCATCTCCTTCGCCAAGCTGAAGGACCCCAAGATCGCCGAGTGGATTGAGAAGAACGGTGCCTTCCCCAACAGCATGGTTGACCGTATCACTCCCCGCACCAGCGACGAGGACAAGGCTGTCCTTCTCAACGAGTTCGCTCTCGAGGACGCCTGGCCTGTGGTCACTGAGCCCTTCATGCAGTGGGTGCTCGAGGACCAGTTCTGCGACGGTCGCCCGCCTTTCGAGAAGGTCGGTGTTCAGGTCGTCTCCAAGGTCCACGACGTTGAGCAGTTCGAGATGCACAAGCTCCGTCTCCTCAACGCCTCCCACTCTGCCATCGCCTACCTCGCCTACCTCGCCGGCTACAAGCACGTCGACGAGGTCCTCGCCAACCCCACCTGGAACGCCTTCATCTCCAAGATGATGCACGAGGAGGTCAAGCCTCTGCTCCCCGCCATCCCCGGCGTCGATCTCGACAAGTACTGCGAGACCCTCATGGCCCGCTTCTGCAACCCCACCCTCAAGGACGAGATCGCCCGTCTCTGCATCGGCGGCTCCGGCAAGCTCCCCCAGTTCATCATGCCCTCCATCGCCGAGCACATCATGGCCCACAACGACACCCCCCGCCGCCTCACCCTCGTCGTCGCCGCCTGGTTCCGCTACCTCTCCGGCATCGACGAGAGCGGCAAGGAGTTCACCATCAAGGAGACCGACGAGATCGACATCAAGAACCTCCAGGCCAAGGCCCGCGACGGCGGCCACCTCCCCAACAACCTCATGAGCATCCGCAACTTGTTCGGTGACGACTTGCGCGAGGACGAAGGCTTCATGGACGAGCTCACCAAGGCTCTCGACAGCCTGTACAAGAACGGCGCTCAGAAGACTCTTGCCAACTACGCTTAAGAGCTTACATGTATAAGAGGTGGGAATAATACCAGTGCGGCCTAGTCGGTCTGCACGAAAAGCGGATATATCTTTGTTGATGTTGAGAGGAAGCGAGGCAGTTTCCCTTTTGCTTGCATGAAGCGTTGGTGTTTGGCGTTTGCTGTATGATGGGATGACACTGGAAGTGTTGTTGCTGATGGGACGACATGAAATACACAATAGACTTGCGAGTCGTGTTAGAAAACTAGAGCATAGAAGTGCGGCCTGGATGCTTTTAAAGCTGGGCTGATTTATTATTCTTTCAACAAATCATCTTTCCATGTATCCTCAGTTGGTGATCAGATGCTTGTCAATGTGATCGTGAGCGAAGATAGACGATGCGAGTTTGACGTCGCCCGTTTGCGAGTGCTGTATGGAAAGCGCGGTGGACAAGCCGAATGTCGGTGGGGAGCTGAAGCGCACCACCAGCGTTTTCACAACCCTTTACTGCCCATCAAACATAGGCGTGTGTCTACTTCGATGTTATTTTGCCGTGCGCATCTCGCAATTTAACGCAGCAGGAATGTAGAGGGCTAGGGAGTATCCGGAACGCGTATGCTGCCATTGAGTCCAAATACCCAACAGGACCAGGAGTCCTCGCTGAGGACCCAAGGATCTCCGGACCAAGTAGAGGCAAAATGTCAGACACATATACTTTGACGCATCTCAGGACCACCATTGGAGCGAGCATGCAAAGATATGGCTTATCAGAGCATAATTGATGAACATACAACTGCCGCTCAATTCTCCGACAACACACAACCCAATGGACGAAGTCCTTCACAGTATGTACCGCCCAACTATCTCATCAAATCCATCAAACATCACAGAAGAAACCGTTCCCTGTCAACAACAGGCCTCTCCGTGCGATAAATGCCATGGCGTGCTCGCCTTAGTCGCATCGGACTAGGGCATCTTCGAGAATCTGGCGAAGCAGATACACGAATGGCACCATATCACCTTCGCGGTGGGGCTTGACGTGCTTGCAGATTTCTTGATCGGCGGGTACCAAACAACCCACCCAAAAAATAATGCCAAAAAGGCTTGTATACATATAACATTGGTTATGCGGCGCAAAATGTAAGTCTTAATTTTTGAGAGGCAAGTCTTAGATTCCACAGTTCGTTCGTTTTTCGGTTTCTGGATACTTCATCGATCATGGTTTCGCTCGGGCGCTTTGAGACGCTCTATCGATCTACGCTGTTCCAGATTGTGATTGTTGGCTTGGTCGCTTTTTGCGAACCGGGTATTTGGACTGCGCTTAATAATTTGGGTGCTGGTGGAAATGCTAAGGTTGGTATCTACTTGCCTTGTCGCATCAAAGTGTTTGACTTCGAGAATACTTGAGCTAACAATTGTCACAGCCTTACCTCAACAACGCCGCCAACGCGCTTACATACGGGTTGATGTCCGTTGGATGTTTCCTTGCTGGCGGTGTCAGCAACAAGCTCACAGCCAAGTGGACGCTATTTATCGGTGCTGCCTTCTACACACCTTACGCAGCTGGACTATACTGCAACAACAGATATGGCAATGAGTGGTTCCTGCTCTTGGGAGCTGCCTTGTGTGGTATTGGAGCATCATTACTGTGGGCGAGCGAGGCTGCTATTGCGGTTGGATACCCGGAGGCGGAGAAGAGAGGAAGGTTAGTTGGATTGTGGATATTGCGATATTGCTCAGGAACTCAAGACTGACTGATCGCAGATACGTTGGCATCTGGATGGGCATTCGCCAGATGGGTCCTCTGGTCGGAGGTGCCATCTCGCTGGCATTGAACATCAAGACTTCCGAGAAGGGCAAGGTCACCTACACCACCTACCTTGGTCTTGTCGCTATCTCTTCGCTCGGTGCGCCGCTCGCACTGTTGCTGTCGCAGCCTCAGAAGGTGGTCCGCAGTGACGGTACACAGATCCCGTACATGAAGAAGACGACAGCCGGCATTGAGGCTCGAGCTATCTGGAAGCAGTTGCGCAACAAGTACATGCTGCTGCTGATTCCTGTATTCTTGGCTGGTCAGTTTGGTGTGACGTACCAGGGCAACTACCTTACCAGTAAGTCGTTTCGCCCATCGCAGACGATTGTAGAGCATACTGACAGACGACGATAGCTTACTTCACCGTTCGCTCGCGAGCACTCGCATCATTCCTCACAGCCATCATCGGAGCCCTGGCCAACATCCTGACCGGCCTCGTCCTCGACATCAAAAGCTTCCCAAGACTAGCCAAGTCCAAAGCTGTATACCTCTTCGTCCTCGTCACAGTAACAGCGTCATGGATCTGGATGGCCATCATCCAAGTCCGCCTCTCATCAATGTCCGAAGCGCCCTCCTTCGACATCGGCGACGGCGCATTCTTCAACTCCGCCTTCGCAGTCTACCTCTGCTTCAAGTTCTTCTACGAGATCTTGCAGACGTACGTTTACTGGCTGATGGCCGAGATCAAGGGTGCGCAGGGCGATGGTGATATCGCTCGGACGACTGGTATTCTGAGATCGTGGGAGTCGATTGGGAGTACGATTGCGTACGCTGTTGGCGCCACGCACTGGCCTAATCAGAACCAGATGATTTTGGGCTTTGCGCTGTGGGCTTTCACGGTGCCGTTTACGCTGCTTGCGGTGTTTGGTAATTGGAATGTCGGTGGGAGTGAGATCCAGGCTAAGGAGGAGGATAGCGATCCTGAGATGCAGACCGTGGTGTCGGATGTTCGGGCGAAAGAGTAGAATGCTGCGGCGCTGATAAATGTATAGACTTGGTAGATACTTGCGTCAAGCACGATTTCTTAGATAACGTCCAGACGTCTGAATTCGCTGGGATGCTTCAACCTCTTCGTTCAATATAAGCGCTCATGATATACATGTACCTGGATTGCACGCCTTGCGAATAAGGTTACGTAGATCCTTTAACTCAATAGATAAAGTATACTTTTTGAAGAAATACATGTACGTTCAACGTTAGCCAGTTCGTTGCCTGGGATGTAATGGTCATAAGCCCTAATGTGATTTCAAGAACAGAGGGTTGTAGCGCCACATGTCGCAGGTAAGACCTGGAAGCAACCTGTGCGACAGTGTGAAGACATCGGAAACCGGATGGCTTCTGTCGAAGTAGAGAACGCTGCCCGTGCAAGTTTCGCGCCACAAAGTAGCTTGTGCCAGAGAGTAGCGTTGAGCAGGTATGAGCATAATATTCCAGACAACGTGTATTCGTCGACTGAGCATATAAAACCTGCATTATCGCCCATTGTCACCCATCCATACGCGCAAGCAGCCCTCGCTTTGCGTCGGCGTGCGACCAACCACAATCTCCTCCGCAACCCTATTGCATTGAAAGCCCTACCGGTACAAACCCTATGCCCTAGGTTGATCCTCGTGAGCAGGTTCTTGCCATATAAGTAGACCTCACCTCTCCCTCGAGTTTGTTTCCCTTTGCAGTCTCTCTCTTTCTTTCCACTTCAACACCATACCACACGATCGAGCTCAACTTTGCGATGGATTAGACAAATGCCTCCCTGGCCCCTACTCAGCGGCACCGGAAATGGCGCCGTCTAATTTCGGACCGGCCATTCGCCGGTGTGCTCGGCCAACAAAGAGGCGGAAAAGTGATACAGGCGCCGGGCAAGGGAAGCGACCAGCTTGCAGCGATTCTGCTGACTGTGCCACCGAGAACTGCAGTGTTTCAATACCGGCCTGGCTATACTGGAATACATGCCTATCAAAAGCACAAACCACGGCCAATCTATCAGCACCAAATAGCAATGTGTCGGCATGCTGCCACGGCGATATACAGGAAACCGCTCTCCTAGCTTGGCCGATGACGAGAGAATGTCGAATTGTTTGTCGCTTGTAGGACTTGAAACTGCTGAGCCAACTGCCAAGGGCTGGGCACGTTTTACAACGCGCTCTGGACCCCATGCACGACTGAACTTGTCTCCACGATTTGTGCGCAGTGCAGCGCTATGTACGATTCTTCATCGGTCTATATTGCGAAATGGACTGCTGCCCG
>Ga0265797_10000757_pt1 | contig 58934 bp, 39 predicted proteins | sample P2T30metagenome_FD_192433 | JGI IMG/M metagenome (GOLD analysis project Ga0265797, IMG submission 192433) | Plant litter microbial communities from East Loma Ridge, Irvine, California - P2 T30 | ecosystem: Environmental > Terrestrial > Plant litter > Unclassified | place: USA: California... | reverse complement strand
TTATGTGCAAATCAATGAAAAATAGTTTTTATCAATGAGAAGTGTTGGGCCCCTCTTAGTTTCCTCATAATCGTTCTAAATTACGAATGTACATGTAGTGTCATACAGGATAAGCTGACGATGGGCTGTAGTAAGCGTGTACAAAGTACTACACTTTTCTTCTTATCAACGTATTCTGCCCATGATTAGTGTTCGGTTCGAACTCTGATTTCTAAGAGGCTCGGCCCCATTGAAAGCCGACGAAGACAGTTCCACATGCCGTGCATGCTCTCCCGCTGATCAATCCTGGCGAAACCCTGTCTCCTCCCCGAACGCCATTGCAGCTGTGGCACCTCAATGGGCAAATCAGCTCGGTAGCAGTCCGCAAAGAGGAAGTTGTAGTCAATCGCGCCTTACAAATCACATGATCTCTTCTTGGCGCTGACGTCAACTGTCTATATAATGGCGCCTCGGCGATTGTATCAATGTTTTGACTTCACAACAGTTCTTCAGATTTAGACTCTTACTACTTCACTTTGTGTTTCATACCCGACGTCCTCAGTGCACATTGCCAACCATGACTGCCATTCAAAAGGGAGATACTGTCCTCGTCACCGGCGCGACCGGATACATCGGCAACCATGTTGTTGAAGAGCTCATCGCAGCTGGCTATCACGTCCGCGGCACTTCTCGCAATGCCAGCAAGGCCCAATTCCTCGTTGACTACATTGAGAAGAAGTATGGCAAAGGCCATCTTGAGATTGTCGACGTCCCTGACATGATCGACGAGCACGCCTACGATGAAGCGGTCAAGGGTGTGAGCGGCATCGTCCACCTCGCATCGGTCCTCACCTTCTCAAATGTCCCTGACGAGGTTATCCCTGGCAGCGTCAAGGGCACCTTGAACATCCTCAAAGCGGCCACCCTGGAGCCCAAGGTCAAGAGTCTTGTGGTCACATCATCGAGCACCGCTGCTCTGATTCCTGTTCCCAACGAGAAAGTGGTCATCACCAAAGACTCCTGGAACGAGAAAGTCCTCGAGGCCATTCGTACCAACCCTTCACCCAGCCCGTACGAGGTCTACGCTGCTAGCAAGACCGAGGCCGAGAAAGCTCTCTGGCAGGCAGTCAAGGCAACCAGCCCGCCCTTCCAAGTCGCCACGGTCCTTCCCAACGCCAACTTCGGCCACCGCGTGCGCTCCACCGGCAACAGCACCGGCGACTGGCTTCTCGACGTCTACAACGGCAAGGAAACCATGCTCAACGCCTCGCCGCCGCAGTACTTCATCAACGTCCGCGACGACGCAAAGCTGCATGTCATCGCCCTGACCGATCCGGCTTGCAACGGCGACAGGATCTTCGGCTTTGCCGACACATACTCTCTGAACAAGATCCTTGCTATCCTCCGCAAGCTGGACCCTAGCAGGCAGTATGCCGAGGACAAGGACATGGGCGAGGACCTCACCGAGGTGCCGAACGCCGAGGCGGAGGCGCTTCTGAAGAAGCACTACGGGCATGGATTCGTCGGTCTGGAGGAGACGATCAAGGAGGGCATTGCGCCTGCTGCGTCGGAGTCGTAGATGTTGATGATGAAGCATGACAGGCAGGACTCACACGAGAAACACGACGAGCCATTAAATAACGACATGGTATAGAGATTGCATTGATGAATTGTTGTTTGCGACTATATTTTGACTGCATATATAGAGACTTTAATGTGTCTGCCGTGAGGTCAATGTGACTGCGGCTCAGCAGTGGGAGTGTTTATGGGAATCGCGACCAAGGGGACGGGGCATCAAGCGTTTATATCTGAGGACAAGGGCGAACCGCGGGCTTGCTCTTGCCTTCTTATCTTATCGCGCTTCGGCGTTTGGCGTGAGAGCGAGCGTCACTGAACCCTCACCTGCAACAGCTCCAGCCAAACATCAAGGCAACAATACACCCACACCAACCTCACCACCAACCTCAGCCACACCACCCTCACAATGGAGCAATCTCGCGCTCTCAATGCGCTCGCGCCATTCCTCGCACTCGCCAAATCCGCCACATCCCCTCGCGCCGCCTCCGACCTCGTCACACAAGCAACCTCAGCACCAAACACATATGTCTTCGCCGAGTTGCTCCAACAGCCCAACATCCGCAAGCTAGCCACAGACGAGCAGTACGCCAGCTACCTGGCTCTCCTCGAGACCTTCGCCTGGGGCACATGGGAGTCCTACAAAGCCAGCAGCACACCCCTGCCCACCCTCTCAGATGCTCAAGCCCGCAAACTACGCCTGCTCAGTCTCCTCACCATCGCCGCCGAAAAGACAAACGCAACAGCACAGCACAACCTAAGCTACCCCTCCCTCTGCTCGCGTCTCGATCTGGAATCCCCACGTGACCTCGAGCAGCTCGTCACAGCAGCCATCTACGACAATCTCATCAGCGCCACCCTCAACCCCGCCGCTCAGACAGTCGTCGTCACTTCCGTGGCTCCCCTGCGTGACCTCGCGCCAGGAAGCATCTCCCAGCTTCTCGGCGAGCTCTCGGCCTGGAGTGGCCGCTGCGACGCCGTGCTGGCGGATCTACAAGCCGAAGTTTCGAGGATCGAGGCCAATGCCGTGAAGCGCGCGGCTCGCGAGCAGAGCAAAGAGAAGCAGATTAGAGCTGCGACGGAGGTTTCCGAGAAAGTTGGTACAGTCGGTGGGCTGCGGAGCATGGGCAGCAGGCAGAGTTCTAAGATCGAGGAGGATGATGATGCGATGGAGGTGGATGGCGTGGGATCTAATGGGAGTAGGAAGAGGAGTGCGGCTGGAAAGTCTGGCGGAAAGCTGGGGCGCTGAGCATGAGCGGTGCTGGAATGATGATTCAACAAGATGAGACCGCATCACTGTGACTGCGGCTGCCAGCCTGCCTACGACAGGAGAGATCAGGAAAGTGATAGCTTACCCAGGTTTCACGCCTGCCAAACAGCACAGGGCGGTTATAGGGCCCGAACGCCACAGCCTACGGGCTGGAAGGCTTCTCATCCATGTGTAGAGCACACAACTTTGAGATGAAAAGCGAAAACGACACGACATAAATGACACAACCAGAATGAACAAGTACAAAACATCATTTGTATACGTCCTCGCTGTGCTAGAAACGGGTATCAAAGGAAAGAAACGCCGTGAACTTGTCGCTCTGTGTAAATCAACCCCTCAGTCAAGGCTCTAACCTCATTACTTCTTCTGCTGGAAATCCTGGTAAGTCGGAGGCGCCGCATCGCCATAACCAGTAGGGTTGTAATTTCCGCTCGTAGGCGCGAAACCAGAGTTGCTAGGAGGGAGAGCACCACTAGCGCTCGGTCCCTGTTGCTGTTGCTGCTGCTGCAGCTTCTCTTGCTGTGCTTGCAACCTCTTCTTGTCTTCCTCCGGGAACTCGCCTCCGTCGCCGCCACCGACGACAATCTCGCCACCGCCCTTGACCTTGCCAACGACCATGCCCTTAGCAACACTCTTGATGATAGCGCGCCGCGAGACACCCGTGACGTCAATGTAGACGAGACCCACGTTCTTGACTCCGCCTGCCAGCTCAGCGGCGATAGAGCCGGCTTCTTGGCCGTAGCGGTGGCCGACCATGGTGCTTGCTGCTCCACCAGAGGAAGTGAGCAGGTTCTTGCCCGAGTACGCGATGCCGTCTGCGACGGTCGAGAAGGCGATCATAGACCTGTTGAGCAGGCCGGGCTTGTACTCTTCTTGCGGTAGCGGGTTGCCCTTGACGTCGTAGCCCTTGTGTGCCCGATCTTTCTTGTGTCCGGACATGGAAGCAGCGAAGTTTTGGGCGTAGCCAGACAGCTGGCCGACGGTTTTGGCGGAGAGGCCCGCGGCGCTTTGAGTGAAAGCGTTGATCTTGCGCACGCGGTCGTGTGTGGCGGCGTTAAACTCCATCGGCTTTGCGACGGGTTTGGTCTTTTGCGTGAAGGTGCTGGCGCCGTTGCTCATGGCGTTTCCGAGGTAGCCGGAGGTTGTGACGATCAGGCGCGATGCAGCAGCGGCGTTCTGGACGAGGCCGGAGTTCTTGTAGGCTGGGTGACGAGCCATGCGTAGGTACTCTTCAGAGACCGGGCGGACATCGACTCGCTTGCCATCGGCGGAGACTTCGACCTCGACGGGGTTCTTCGAGCCGACCTTGAGGCTGGGGTCTTCGTAGATGCGAGCGTCGCCGCCGAGTTCACCAACGACTGAGCCGTTGTCTTCGTCGATGAGGACGATCTCGCCGTGTCCGCCCTTCTCGTTGCCTGAAGCGTACTTGCCGCCCGGAGCGTAGTCGGCGGGGTTGTACTTCTTATCGTCGCTGAAGCCACCCTTCTGGCTCTGCCTGCGAGGCAGAGGCGGCTGCGCGCGTTCCATGAAAGCAGTGCATTGTGCGAGGATAGTCTCAAAAGTGTCCAGATCTTCCTGGCTGACGTCGTAGCCGATAGGCGGGAACTCGATGCGCGTGAAAGCGCCAGAGTCGGGGCCTAGGTCCCATCGCGGGATGAGGTATGAGTTTGGCGGCTGGTGGTAGATTTGGGTTGTAGCGGGGAGCGGAAGGTCGAGCTCGGGAGGAAGGTTGAGGTGTAGGTAGAAGTCTTCGTCGATCTGGTTTTGGGGCGCAGTGGAGGGGATTTCTGAGAAAGCAGAGTTGGTCGGCACCATGAGGAGGCTGAGAGTCTGCGGGCCGGAGGGAGTGAGGCTTTGCTCGTCGCCATCTTGGATGTGGTAAGCCTTAATACCGTTGATGGCGTAGAGGAGCTTGGGATCGTGGTGACTAGCCATTATGAGGGATGAGGCTGTTTGGTTGGTAGGAGGGAAAGAGGAAGCGAAAGCGAAGACAAATGGGGTTGGATGCGGCGCTCCAAAGTGTTAAGAGAGGAGTAGTATGCAGCTAGGAGGTGATATATGATGTTCCAAGCGCGGCGGCAAGCAGGTAGGATGCACAGCCTCGTTGGTATAGAATGGTGAGGAGCCCTGGGGAAGGGTGGATGCTCCTGTCGCCCTGGTGGTTGCTCGCCGTCCCTGCTTGTTGACCGACCCTCTGGCCCATTAAGCCAGCATCATCATCACCAGCGGGGGGCATGGGTACGTCAATCGTGGCTGAGCATGCTTGGTGCGCCACATCACCCAAGACATCGAGACCAAATGTGGCGTTGTGACATCTCTAGAGACCTGCAGGTCGCCATTCCTTCCATCATGCCGTCTTTGTGTCCGTCGCTCCTTCCAAAGGATGATGGCGTTCTGCAAACTGAGCGTAAGTGAAAGTTTCCATTTCTAGGTACGATTGGGACAAGCCTTGTTCCTTGTTTCTCTCAGTTGTATGTATAGTATTGGCTAGTTGTTGTTGAGTGGATACGCCGACGAGGTCGACATGCCACGACTGAGACTATGTTCAAATCTCTCAGCGGTCAGTATCACAATAACGCCCACCAATATCGGAACAGATGAAGTCGATATGGGAGTGTGACATTAGCTTGTGCTGCTTACAGGTAATATCACGCTTAATTCGCGAGTCGGTGAGATGCAAGATGCCCTGTCGCTCTAACAAACTTTCGGCTCTCATCTGCCTGCCAGAATTCCTTTACCGCACTTTACTCTCAGACTTCTTCCTTCACGTACTTCTAAACAAACACGCGCACCCATTTCTCGTCCAGCAACTCACTCGCCCTCGCACCACTACCACCTCGCCGACTTCGACGACTCAACGCACACTTCAGCAATCGCTAAATGATTTTCTGACATAACTAACTCCCAAACTATGAACCTTTCGTCAAATCAACGTGCTCCAGCTCCCAGAAAGAAAAGCCGCATACGCGATCCTTAGACGAGAGGCCTCCCAGGTCCGAACATTCAAAAACCAAAAAAAAACCAATTCTATCAAATCATTCAATGGCTCTTCCGGGGTCTCTCGTCCAGCCATGGCGTCAAGTTCGCCGCTGGCTGCCACCGTGTAACTTCATCACGCTACACTATGCTTACTTCATAGTGACCTGCATGATCGCGTCGGTAATCTTCTGGGGAGCAAGTACTCCAACAAAGAGTGTCAGATACATAGACGCGCTGTTCCTGTGTGTGAGCGCAATGACTCTCTCCGGTCTCGGTTCAATCAACCTCAGCGTCATCAACACCTTTCAACAGATCATGCTTTTCGTCTTGATCATGATAGGATCCGCTATCTTCGTCAGTGCGTTCGTGGTTCATCTACGCAAACGTGCTTTCGAGAAGAAGTTCCGTATCATCGTCGGAAAAAAGCGCCTGAAGGACGGGACTAGAAGACGCACCACGTCTTTGCATAGGACCTCTGTACACGAACTCGGTGCTTTCCGCAGATCCTCCGCAGTGTCTGACTTCAAGGATGTTCGATCCACTGGTGAGGATTCACAGAGCATTCCGCCTCTCCCGACCATGGGCACATCTTCGACCACAAATGGGAAAGATAGGTCGCAATTCGAAAATGCTATCGTCGATGGCGATGCAGATGACTCTGAGAATCCGCCACACCTTACCTTCAGCCAAGACACCCGTTTCCGAGCCAGCAACACATCGACTCGGCGCAGATCTCGACTGAGTCTCGGCATGCTGGGGCTTGGCGTCAGACCTGGTGCATCTATGGACGTTACCAGTGCGGATGATCTTTCAGCTGCCCGCAGCATCAACCACAAGGGGTCACCAGATGACAGTGACAAAGATGACGCGGATCACTATTTCGACGCTGCTGAGGGTTGGACCTCTAGGAACAGTCAGTTCCATGGGCTCACTGAACGGGAAAGAGAGCGCTTGGGCGGATATGAGTACCGTGCTGTGGCTCTTTTGGCATGGCTCGTCCCTGCATACTATGTTCTCTTCCAGCTCCTTGGATGTCTCGGTTGTGCTGCCTGGGTGGCTTATAACCGCCCAGATACAGCACGAGGCAATGGACTTGATCCTTGGTGGTTGGGCGCCTTCAATGCCGTCTCCGCTTTCAGTGAGTTGGGATCATTCTTGTATGTTCGAGAAATCAAGCTAACACGATGCAGATAACTCCGGCATGTCTCTACTCGACGCCAATATGACGGCCTTCCAGACTGGCTACTATCTCCTCATCACCATGGGTTTCCTCATTCTCGCGGGAAACACCTGTTATCCCATTTTCCTCCGCCTGATTGCCTGGACCATGCTGAAGATCGTCGAGCGTCTCGATGGAGAAGTATGGGGCGAGCGTGCTGCAACTCTCCGATTCCTACTTGATCATCCTCGACGCTGCTACACCAATCTATTCCCAAGCCAGCACACATGGTGGCTTCTGCTTATGGTCATCACCCTCAACGGAATCGACTGGGCTGCCTTCGAGATCCTCAACATCGGCAATCCCAAGATCGATGGCGTACTCCCTGTCAATGTCCGCGTGATCGACGGCCTTTTCCAAGCTTTCGCTGTACGCTCCGGGGGCTTCTTCGTGGTCACAATTTCAGACCTCCGGATCAGCTTGCAAGTTCTGTACGTCGTCATGATGTATATTTCGGTATATCCAGTCGTCATTACGATGCGTAATTCGAACGTGTACGAAGAACGCTCCTTGGGAATCTATGCCGAAGACGCAATCTCTGAGCTCGACAAACCATGCACTCCCATGCCACAATCCGAGTACGACACTCAACGCAGCTGGTTCTCCCGCGCACGCTTCATGGCCTCGAACCTCAACCACGCCAGACCACAAGAGTCCAACACGACCTTCGTCCGCCACCAACTTCGCGCTCAGCTCGCCCACGACGCCTGGACCATCATCCTCGCCCTCTTCCTGATCATGATCATCGAGTCACGCAAGTTCAGCGAGAATCCCACCGTTTTCAGCGTCTTCAACTTCCTGTTCGAGATCGTGAGTGGCTATGGTTGTGTTGGAATTTCGGTCGGTGTGCCTTGGGACATGTACAGTTTCTGTGGCAGTTGGCAGACTTTGAGTAAGCTGATCTTGTGTGCGGTCATGATCAAGGGAAGGCACAGGGGCTTGCCGGTGGCGATTGATAAGGCAGTGCTTTTGCCTGGAGAGGAGGATGGAAGGGTTGAAGAGGAAGATGGCAGGATTCGTCTTGCAAGGGTGGGCAGTAGAGAGACTGGACGTGTTTGAAAGGTGAAGAGGGGCAGTGTGGGAATTAGTGGAGTTGACGGACGGTGGTGGTCACGTGGCTGGCAGTCGATGGTGGTTGAGCGAGCATATGGCGTCGGCTGCAATACACCGAGGCCCTGAAGCAGGCGACCTGATGGTGGTAGCAAGGTGTTGGAGTAAGAGGGTACACAGCAGAAGAATGGAAAGCATTGATCGAAAAGATCTCTCCCGAGTGTAGCAGCGCGTCACCACGCCCTGTATCACCAAAGTGGGGTTTCGTACCTGTACGGGCGCTCGAATCGAAGTTTGCTTAAATAGTGCAACGTCCATGGCGGGTGGGTGCATGTCAGATGTCATCTCAACAGATACAACGCTTTCTTGGGCTCTCGACATGGTACGAGTGTCTTGTGAGTAAGCACGAGGCAGGCAATTCGTATGTCAGTAGTACCTTGCACTATCAACAGCTTTGCGTGCTTGTGGAACGTTATTGACAATGCATAGAGCAGGGCTGCCCATCTGCTTCGAGCAAAGAGTGATGAACAATTGACCCTAACAACGTCAAGACCCATAGATTCTCACATCACTCCGTTACAAAAGACAACGAATCGCGCCGCCATGGCCACTCAAGAAGAACGGATAACTGACGCAGAGCTTGTCCTGACAACCGATCCTAAAGGCGTATTCACGTTCTCCCCTTTTCTGAGTGTGCTGAGGTGAGTAATCGTCCTGGGAATCATGATTGTGACCCTAACCTTCGCCAGTCCTTCCGATTATTCATTCGAATCTGTCATGTCAAATATGGTCTTGAAAGCCATGCCTGGCAACTTGTTCATGCCTTTCCTCGAGACCTCTAGCGATGCCGGCGATGTGTTTGTCACACGACTGGCGGTCGAGTTTGATCATGAAACGTATCCGCACTGGCTCGCTCAGTTGCCAACACCCGCTCAGAAATACTTCCAATCGCGTTGGATGGGTGCGATATTGGACGAGACAGACCTCTTGGGGTCCTCTTCCATTACTGTGACAGCTTTGGTCCCCACCAGGGGCTCGAATGGCGTTACATCGACAGTGACTGGTAGTGCAATATTTGCGTGCGTGTGGGAAGTGATAAAGTATTAATGTGAATCTTGCCAACTTGTCAAATAGAAAATCGCAATCATGGCACTACATGAGCATTCTGACCGAGCGTGTCCCGGCCACCGTCCAGAACTTGACCAGCGGCGGAGACGCGGACTTTGCCACAGCGATGTACAGGCAATTCACTTCTGGGACAGCTCCGCCTTGGTTTCAAGCCATGCCTACAGACGCTCAGAGCTTCGTCGTGCTGGATTACCTTCCAAATTGGCTCAGTGAGCCGATGGCTCTTGAAGTACTTGCTGTGGCGAGTCCTGCCTCGAGACCGACAAGTACCACTGGACCGACTGATACTATTGTACCAACAGTAATCTTAAAGCCCACACCATCAACAATGAACCAGACTTCTTCCAAAAGAGGCACAATTGTCGCGGTCATCCTCATACCCTTGTTCATTCTAGCTCTGGCACTAGGCTTCGCAATCTTCTTCGTTCGGTATCGACGAAGAAGACGAGCAAAGAGCTTAGCAAGCAGTCTTCCTCCTCTCGACCCTGAGCAGGCTGTGAGGCGATGGTCGGAGACGACTTTCAGCACAGCTGTATCGCCGCAGGAGCCACGGCATCAGAGCAGCTTCTTGCCACCAATAACTTTGATGGAGTCTCCTGGGCGTGATTCGCATGCACTGCGACGTGCATTGTCCGAAAGCGATGTAGGACAAGTCGCCAATCTGGAGCTGAAAGCGAAAGACCTCGAAGGCGTGGAAACGCAAAGCGATCGCGCAGAGCTGGAAGCCCGGACGGCGCCGTTGGTCAAGTGTTAGTGTGGAATGTTTGAGGTCCGGTCAGTGAGATCGCGATATTTTATGGGAGCTTTGCTTTGCTGTTGTCTAACTGCGATTTCATGACAACCTTTGTGTAGTACGATCACTTCTCAGCAGTGAGTGGCGCTATTCTTCTGTCTGCAAGGGATGGTATTACTGTGCCGGCCACAGTATGTCGGGACAAGACGATCGCAGTCTCTCAATGGCAAGTGCGGCACGCCAGATGCCAGTGTTTGACATACAGCGCATTAAAGTCTATGTATAAGCCAGTGAGTTACTCGTCCAAGACAGGCTCCTCTTTCACATCTTCCTCCTTCTTCTCTGTGGTCCTCTCAATTCTTCTCGCCTTAACCCACTCCCCGAATGGTTTCCAGATGGCTTCTTTCTCGTGTGGCTTAGTGCTTGCACTTAGTCCACTCGTGCTCGACGCCACGAAAACTCTCGCGCCCTCCCAGCCTTCACACTTACCCATCCTCTCTCTGTCGTCTTGCCATCCATAGTGAAACTCTTCTTTCTTGATCTGTCGATTGTACCGCCATCTCCAGATAGCTTCCCAAATGCCTTTGCCTACGATGCAAACTGCTTCTGGACGATATTTCCGGAACTTCTTCTCAAGAACAGGTGTTCCCGCATTCATTTCCGCTTTGCTGAGCTCTGCAGCGTCTTTCGATGGCCGCTCGACGATGTTTGTGTTGCCCATACTATACAATCGTGGGAGATCGACATCTTGTTCTGGCTTTAATCGCTCGTCCGTGCATCCAGATGAGTGTAAAAGCTTCCAGAACATATTGCTAGGATGGGCGTAGGCGTGTCCAGAAGTGGCAGTCCGTATACCTGGATTAGTTCCAACGAAGACGCAGATCAAGTTTGGTTCGAGAACATCGACCAGTGTGGGTAGATGAGCGTATTTGGATGGAGGGGCGTATTTGCTTGTTTGGCGGCGTCGTTTAGCCGGTGAAGGCGAAGTGGCAGCAGGACTTGGCTCTTCATTTTTGACGATTGATTTTAAGGGACGCTTGCGTCCTTGCTTGTAATTTTGAGGTTGTTCGTCTTTAGGTTTGTGGTTCTCTGTGTCTGTGTGGCGAAAACGCTCCAGGGAGGCCTTGAACGCCACTGGGTCTGCTGTGGCGACTTTTGTATCTGGCACTTCTTGTTGAGCCAGTTCTTCATCGTTATATGACGATTCGGCTTTGACTATACCCGCTGCGCTATTTCTCGTGCTTCTGGTATTCACCATGTTCGAAATAGCTGTTGTCTGTTGGTAGTTGTAGTGGAGAACATGCAGAAGCCACAGGTGACGCCTTGCTTGGCGTGGTTCTGCCGCCTTTGACAACACAGCCAAATGACAGCGACATGAACTCTTTCACAGCTACGCCATCACTTCCCATCACTTCTGGGATAGTCCGACAAGTCTGGCTATTTCTTCTTCACTTCACCAGCATCACTTTCGTCTATTTGCTGATCGTCCTGATTTTCACACGTGATAAAACATGGCATTGACGATCGCTGCGGCCGGTCAGACGGAATTCAATTTTTTGCAGCACCTCTTCCATGCAACACTAATGTGTAATCAATGGAGAGTGCCCTATCTTCGCGGCACACACAGCCTCAATGTTGTCGGTGACTGACACGCGTGATGTTTGGATCCCGGATATCCGAGTTTGAAGGCGTTTCATCCAATTCTTTCCGCGTGAGCCGGACTTGAGATGACAGGAGTTTGTTTGCCCTTGCCCTGGCGCATTGTTCAAAGGGCTTTACATACGGACCCACCAATGTCGACTCAACCAAGAGAGCTTTTTACTCGTGCATGCCCAGATCTTACTCAAAACGCACAAAAAAGAGCGTTGAGCAAGATTGAAAATGGGTGGAACGATCAATTTTGAAGACGCAACATCGGCCGTGAGCCAAAATTCTAGACCAAGCCGGCTAAGGTGGTGGACCGTCAATCTGTAACAACTCCTTGAACACAGGTCCCGAGCCTTCGTCATCACCAAGACCTCTTTAACGAACTACGTCGATGGCGATCCACACGGCATGGCCTTCCCCGGCGGTGAATCTGCTCATCTCCAGCCACGTGGGGATACAAGCTTGTTGGAGTGTATCGCCTATATGAAAATATGGAGCATGGATTGCCGATTAGCCTTGCAATTGTGTCTGTCTGCGACAACGACCGCGAATCTAATCTATTAAGGTCGCTGGGGTATACAGCTTATATATACAGCAAAACATCTCACTATCAGCCCTACCTTGTCTGCTCTCTGTCCACAAAGCTTGCTTCTGACAAGACATCACATTCAATATACAACAGATTACACAATTCGTCATGTCTTCTTCGATCAAGAGCCTTGCATTCCTCGCCCTGGCCTCCGGCCTTGCCTCAGTCTCTAGCGCCCAGTCGACCTCTGGCTCTGGAACTACCACCCGCTACTGGTAAACAAAACGGTTCTCTTGCCCAACGAGATGGCATTAACAGTTTTTTAGGGATTGCTGCAAGGGTTCGTGCTCATGGCCCGGCAAGGCTGATGTCTCGAGCCCAGTGGCCATCTGCGACAAGAACGACTCTCCACTGACCGACTTCAACGCCGTATCCTCCTGCGACGGTGGCGATGCTCACATGTGCTCCGACCAGTCGCCATGGGTTGTCTCCGACGATCTCGCTTACGGCTTTGCTGCTGTTTCCGCTGGCGGCAGCGAGTCGGACACATGCTGCTCTTGCTACCAGTATGTTTCTCGCCGGGACTCATTTCGTATGAGTTTTTCTGACGAAATCATAGGCTTACCTTCACTTCCACCTCTATTGCTGGAAAGAAGATGATTGTACAGGCCACCAATGTAGGCGCGGATGTCGGAGAGGGTCAATTTGACCTCGCCATCCCTGGCGGTGGTGTTGGCCTCTTCAATGCATGCACCAAGCAATGGGGTGAGGAAAATAACCAACCCCATCTCAATTTTTGAGACAGCGTGCTGACTAAAACCCTTTGCTCTATAGGTGCTCCATCTTCCGGCTGGGGTGCGCAGTATGGCGGCCTTAGCAGCGATACTTGCTCTGAGCTGCCCAAGGCTTTGCAGTCTGGCTGCAATTTCCGCTTCGGAGACTGGTTCGAGGGTGCCGACAACCCTAAGGTCGACTGGGAGAAGGTCACTTGCCCGAAGGCCCTCACAGACAAGACCGGTTGCGTCAGATCCGGAGAGACGCCCACTTCCGTAAAGTCATGATGTCCTTCTACAGCCCTTTTTGACTTCGCTGACATCGTTACAGTGATGATGCTGCACCTTCATCCGCAGCCGCTTCTTCTGTCGAGGCGTCCTCAGCTGCATCCTCTTCCGCTCCGTCTTCGTCAGCATCGGTGCAGGCATCGTCGTCCGACTCTTACGTTGCAAGCTCGGCCACTGGTGTGACTTCTGTGCCTTCCGCCCAGTCTTCTGCCGCTGCGCCCACTGATGAATTTGATGACGACGAAGATTGCGAGGTTCAATATGTTTACGAAAACTGAAACCATGTCGCTCGCTCGTACAGGGCTCAGATCCCAGCATAGATAGGCCAAAAATATCAGTCAGAAAGAATATGAGAACACAGAACTTGTAAGATTGCAAGAATTCATGGTCAAATGGAGTTTGCGGGAGTTTTGCATCATTGTTTCATACAAATTTCATATCATCTGCCGATCGTTCATCTCGCGTTCCTTGGGCTAAGCCCAGATCATGACCTTGTGCTCAGTGGAGCGACAAGAATCTAGTAGGTCTGGTGCTTCTTGACCTTCTCCCAGAGCTCAGAGTCCTGCTCAACGCGGACCTGCTCGGTGGTGTCGAGCTCGTTGAGGCGGCGGAGGTCCATGTCCTTGGCGAGCAAGGGAATGACGTACTTGTCGAAAGTCTGCCAGTACGGGTTTCCAAGGTGGTACCTATGGCACATTATTAGTATCACGGTCCTTCTTCGAAGATCGCATTGGCCTTGAGCACGTTGCCTGTACTCACTTCTGGCTGTCCTCGTTCTCGTAACGCTCGACAATGGTGAAGGCGCGCGGGTCCTTGTGGTCCTGCATCACAAACCTGGATATTGTGTCAGTCTGATGCTTCTTCACTCTTTCGAGATCAAAGCAACTACTCACCAGCCAAGGGTCTCCTTGTCGTTGCTGTAGACCTGGCTCGCCTCTTGGAGCTTGGTGACGAGCTTGCTGATGGACTCGGCATCATCCTTGGCGTAGAGGTGAACGACGAGAGTGTAGACCATGTCTGCGGTTTGGAGATAGTGTGATTTGAGAGAAGTGGCGAGAGTCGAATGTTTACAGGATGATGTTTGTAGAGCTCTTGAGGTGATGTAGTTAGAGTTCAGAGGTTTGAAGCTGATGCGTTGTTTGACCGCGGTTGCGCCGTCGTGGGTTGACTGACTTGCGTCACTCTGGGTCAAGCAAGGCTCAATTTCTCACGCAAACAGTGGAGCGCTGAGGAGAGCTTGGAGGTGGAAGTCAATTGAATAAATTGCGAGTCTTGATTTTGGGAATCACGTATGCCTGGCCGTAGGCGAAAGTTGCACGAAACACATACTGAATTCTCGCACATAATTTCGACGATGCATGCAGTTGAATGCAGGTACAGCTCCTTTGCATCAAGCTGCATGTGCATTTCAGGTGGGGTAGATCACTTGTGGTGTGAGTTCGTGTTGAAAATGCCATTGAGATAGTTGGAGCCCGATTTTTCAGTTGGCGTGTCAGTCGCTGACGCTGATACTACCGACCATATGTGAAGCGACATTCACCCATCTTATTCAGATCAAGACGTCTCCACTACGGACTGGAAGACTTAGTCTCCGCGAAATCGGATCGAGAAGTATGCATACACAGAAAGGTTTGCGGGTACTATCTAAGGCAAGCTTCAATGTGCGCCAGCAATCATGGCTTGATTGCATGTCTCGACTTGCTTCTGATCCAAGGTCCATATTTGTAGAACACGAATGGCAAAGGTGCCATTAAAGAACTCAGACAAGCCATGATCGTCAGAGTGTAAGGCACACCCATATTCTTGTAGAATGGAGTAGCAACAATTACCATTCCACCCGAAGCAACGTAGCGGATCATCGTCGCCGACGCAAGTGCGCTGGCTGCGTATATCTCGTAGGAATCGATAATGTATTGGTAGCTGAGAACATGTCAGTTGTTGATCACACAGCGACCAATTCGAATGCAACATACCTTGTGATAAAGATACACAGAATTCCGTAGCCGAACAAGACACTAGCACCCAGCGGGCTCCAAATCGAAATGTCTGGGCGAGACGTCCACGCCATCCAGAACAGGCTGACAGGAATGGCGACAGAGCCTCCGAGCATGGAAAACCATAAGCGAAACTCAGGCGCGATCTTGGAATGGCCTTGCTCTTCCATCTTCACCATCTCCTTCTTCGCCCAAGAATAGATCAATGGCACAAGAGCTAGAGATGTGAAGAGGCCGATTATTATGCCCAAGAAACAGAGCCCGGTAATTCCTTCCGATGTTCCGTGGATCTCTGCAAAAATGTAGTTGTAGCCTTCGAGGAAGGTGAAAAGTACTGCGAATGTCTTTAGTAGATGTACCGTGCCAATAGCTGAAGTTACGGGAAGGCTCACCGATGTAGACGACCGTAAGATATAATGCGATAAGGATGATGATAGGCTCTGTAGCCGTGAGCAGGAACGGCCGATACAAGGCCGTTCCAAGACGCTGCATGAAAGTCTCCGATCGAATCTCAATCTCTGCGCGGTACCGCTCGTCGCCGGTCAACTCCCGTAGATGCTGAGCCTTCCATTTCAGCAAGATGGGTGGAAAAGTCTCAGGTTGGAGGAACACAATGATACCCAGCACCACAGCGGAGATTATCAAAGTCATCCAATCAACCCAACGCCATGAGAGATAAGGACTCTGTACGATGAAACCGCCGATGACTGGACCAGATGAGTAGATTAGCATGAGAACTGCGCACACCGTCACCCTGCAGGGTGGCATGCCTCGGCTTACCTGGACCAAACAGAGGACCTGCGAAAGCAGCAACTGCGAATATAGGAAACGCATAAACTCTTTCCATGGGAGTCCAGAGATCGCTTATTGTGCCACCTGCACACACAAGCGGTGTCGCAGCAAAACAACCTCCGATGAATCTGAACGCTAGTTGCGCGCCAATGTTGGGCGACAGAGCTGCCGCCATGACAAAGATCATGTAGAGAGCCAAGGTGACAATGTACACCGGGTTTCGTCCAAGTGTCTCGCTAAACGGTCCCGCGAACAGAGCTCCGGCTCCAAAGCCGATAAGGAAGAGACCTGTCGCCATGCTTTCCACAACCTCAGACACTCCGAATTCTGCAGAAGCTTCCCGAACGGCACTAGAGTCGATAGAAGATGCAAGACCAACCACGCAGCCTATGCTTGCGACTGAAAAAGTGATGGCGAAGCGCTTGGTGCGCGACCACGTCTTTGGATTCATGGGATCATTTGGTCCTTCGAATCCCACGACGAAAACGTTTCCTTCTCCACCCTCATGTGTCTTGCGCCGCCGCACTTCGACACCAGTAAGCGCCCTTCCGAGAGCCGTACCTTCGCTTTGTTGTGTTGAGAATCGAGATAAGTGATTCTCGGGTATGCCTTCGTGCTCTTCCTTCTCCGATATACTGTCATCGAGTTCCTCTGGTGGTTCCTGTTCCTCCTCTTCTTTCTCTTCACTTTCTTCTCTAATATTCCTCAAAGCATGTCCTTGCTCCGTGTTCGTCTGCTCTGAGGTCGTTTCGCTCGATGCTGCAGGCAAGTGCCATTGTTTATTGCCGATGTCTTCTTCACGTGGTAACGTTTGTTCGGCGCGTTCATCATTTCTTGTAAGTTGTGCCTTGAGAGTAGCACGAAAGCGCCGGTATTGAAGAGCCGACTGCATTAAAACAGATTAAGAAAGCAGCAGCTTTTGGCGATCGATTTTAAACACCCAAGTCAAATAGAAGAAGTTATTGTAATAGAGCGACGAAGACAGATGAGATGCGAAGAGAAAATCATTGTACCTACCAAACGATATTCTTGCAGCGAGCCTTCACTAAGTCGCCGTCATATTTCCCGAAGAAGACATCCGCGAATGATTCTGCCGTCGGAGCCGTGATAGAGGGAGTTCTAGGGTAGCGATCAGCATCATCGGATCATCAACGCTCGAAATCTGACATAATCTGTGATAAGCTCGGTCCTCATGCAGAGCTCGGATCAACGGCGATCTGTGGAGCTTAAAGTCTTTGGGCATAAGTTTGTGTCAAAACAGCAACGATTTCATCAACTTTGCGTGTTATCACGGTAGAACGAGAATACTCGAACGATTGTGTCGACCATGGGGACGGCCTAGCTATCGCAAGAGCTAGCAGACAAGCGTGATGTATCATGAGGCCGATCGTAACTAGATGTGCCAGAGAGATGCTATTCACAAACTTTTGCGCAGGAATCGTACTTCCTACGGATAGCAGAAAGAGATGCCGGTGGATGGCAATCGCTCGGAGGATCTTTGCGAGTGCATATCCATGCATCATCCCACCGGAAGCGTTTAATTGAAGGCCGGATAGCACGTCACCTCAGTTATCTCGGGTGCGAAAACCCATAGTAGCAGTACCAAATCTCGTCCTTACTGGATAGTTCGCGTACGTGGACTTGCGCTCTAACGCCATTCGTTCTACGTCCTCTTCACCCAACTCGCCCCTTGTCGGAGCCACCATCTGAACCTCATTATCATTCGTCTAGCTGAATCGATTCTGACCTCCAGCTTCTGACACCTGGTTCACCTGCAGTCATGATGCCCCTCGACTCTTCTCCTGAGCCAAACACTCTTCCATGTCGGCCTGGTTGACCACCTGCTGCTAAAATCATTCGCGTTCCTCCTCTTCCGGAGGGACTTGTAGCTTCAGTTAAAGTCTCCTCATCTGCTAGGGCTTTCGTTTGATCGGCGTTTGCTTTTGCGAGAAATCTTCTTTTACTCTCTAGTTGAACTCATGTATACTTCCCACCTGGACCCGTGTACGTCTTCTCGTAAAGCTGTTTCGATGCACACGTCTCAGTGGCGAGTATAATAATTTGGGATACTGAGCTAATGATATTAGCATATTAAGTACTGAGGAAGGGGCTAAGCTTCAACTGTATCTCAGTGGCAAGCGTGCCTGCATTTAAATCTAGGACCAATGGTGCAGGCAAACTAATGGATAAGACAGCTAAACATCGTTGAGAGTAGTTCAATGACAAACAGGGCGGCATTGATAGTCCCTGCTGATGGTATCAGCGTATCAGCCCTTACAAGCAGCCAGAATCATCGGTAACCTCTCAATGGTAGGCCTAACTGGGTTGACACTAAATGATACACGTCCTGATGAAGTGAAAGTTGGGTTCCTTAGGATCTATATAATGTACATCTCGTTCTATGCATTTACAACAAATGTTCAACATCTAGAACTTGAAGACCTGGTCCTTGCTGTAACCAAGCTCGGCAAGGTAGCCGCTAAGCTCACCCTGGTCAGAGGGGCTGTTCTTGTTGCCAGAGATAGCCTTGTACAGACCGGGAGGACCGCAAACGAAGACCTTGACGTCCTTCTCGTTGGGCGCAGGGATGACGGTCTTGAGGAGCTCCTTGGTGATGAAGCCCTTGCCCTGAGGCCAGTCCTTTGGGGGCTGGTCAAGGACGTAGAAGGCGCGGAAACGGTTGGGGAACTTGTTCTCGAGCTCCTCGAATTCGGACTTGAGCAGGATATCATCGGCGGTGACGTTACCGAAGACGAGCGTGACCTTGGTCTTGTCCTCGGGGTTCTTGAAGATGGCGCGGGCGAGCTGGTACATGGGGGTGATACCGGTGCCACCGGCAATCAGGGCGATGTGGTCGTGCTTGTTGGCCTCCCAAGGGTATTTGGGGATGGGGCCCTTCATCTCCAAAGACTGGCCGGGAGTCATGCTGTGCATGTGCTCGGACATGATGCCGCCGGGGTACTTCTTGACGATGAAGTCGATGTAACCGGGAGTGTCCTCGTCGGAAACGGGGGTGTAGGGACGGATGGCAGGCTTCTTCATCTCGGGGCCCTTGTACTTGGTAATGAGCGCGCTGGCGACGTTGAGACCGGAAACGGCATCCTCCTCGTTCAACTTGAAACGCAGCTTCTTGGTGTTGTGGTTGATAACCTCCACGGAGTCGAGGGGCAGCTTAATGAAGCCCTGGTCGCCTCCAGTGAAGCACTTGACTGAGCGGTCGCCAGCCTGCGCCGGGACGTTCTTAAGCTCCTGGCTTGAAGGAGGAGCGTCGGCCTGAGGTGTGCGCCCAGCAGAGTACCAGTAACCAGCTCCGAGCGCAGCAACGCCGGCAGTACCGTAGATCAAGCCATTGTTGCCAGCAGCCTTGGGTGCCTCAGAGGCGTAGTGTCGGACGTGCTGAAAGGTAGTCAGTCAGCAAACGAGCATTGCATGTTGACGCGCGAGCCATTGGCTATGCACACTGGGCGAATGGTACGTACCTTGGATAGCTGCTGCGCCGGGCGGAAGAGTTTTGAGGAAAACATGATTGGAGATGTGATATGGTATTGATGCAAGAATCACTGTTGAGCAACTGCACTCATCAAAGTCTACACATGCACCTGCGATTGCGGCTGGGAAAGACGCGAAGACGTCATCCAAGCTCCCCGAAAGCCCGCCGCCGACCGCGCGATCACATCAGCGAGCGAGCGAGCGAGAGGAGCACGGACAGCGAGCTCCTCTCGGTTCGTTCCAGAAGTCTAAATACATTAAATACCTCAATGGTCTTCGTACCTGTGCTTGGAGGTATTACGTCGAGACACGTGTTCGATTTGAGATTGTATTATCGCAGACTTCCTTAGGTATGAACTTAATCATATCGACTAGGTCTGATGAGATAAAATAAGGCGTAATCATATGTAGAATATGGTTGCGGCCGTGCTTGTAAGCTGGTATGGTTCCGCGATGAAGTGCAAATGCTGACATGCGCAATAATAAGACAGACTACTCATGGAAAACAAAAACGAACTGTTCTGTTGCATTGCGGTGATTGGCACCTTTGGTGGGTGCCTGATGCTTTCCCTCATACTGTGACCTCGAGTGCTTGATACCTCCGACATACCTTCACACCCTCCTAGCGAAGCAACCACACCCCTCCAGGGTTTCAAACGATCTATACGAATTTCCCACACTAGTGAGCTGTCATTGCAGCCGCCTTTTCTATTTCACACCATGCACGCGCCCAAGGCTACATCGAAAGCAAGAGACGCAGGCCCTCGCCAGTGAAAGCTTTGAAAGCAGCATCGTGAGACTTGCCACGCTGGAATGCTTTGCTGGCCTCTTTCGGAGCCTGCAAATCCTTCAGCCTTTCCTTGAGATCCGCTTCAAGTGAAGGCAGTTTGTCGTCGTCGAGGTTTGGCTGGCGAGCGGTGTCCAAATGCCATTGGCCATCAGTTTTTGCTCTCATCGTGAGTGACACAGGCATCTCTCGCAAGCTGACTACCACCTTGAACTTGCGAATATGCGCAATGAACTCGTTAGGCAGCCAGTCGAGTGAGCGCCAGATACGAGGGTGCTCGTAGACGTTGATGGTGAAGTTTTTCTGCCAATAGACACTGGAGGCGGGGGAGAATGTGGTCTTGCACTCGTCGAGGACTCGACGGCTGCAGGAAGCGAAGAACATAGATCAGCATCGGATCGCCATTGAATTCAGCCGTCGCCACTCACCACGTGAGAATGAGCGCAGCCGAGTGAGGAGTGTCGATGCCATCACCGTAAAACATCGTGGCGACATCGACCGGAAGCGGGTTGTTTTGGTAGACCATGTCGTAAATCTTGGTGCGAAGCTCGCGCGGAATCTTGAACAGGCGGCTTTCGAGTTGCTCGTTGATTGGGGCTTTGACATTAGATTCACGCGTCGGGAATGGCTGCTCGGTGTATTTGATCCGCCTGCGTGAGCGGATGGTGGCCGACATCTCTGAGCAGTGAGCGCGTCAGTGAGGAGCATTGGTGCATGAAGGTGAGGAACATACTGTTTGAGTCTCACGGCAACAGCAGCGTGCAACGTGCGGGTGAATGTGCGCGAAGGCGTGAGCACGCCTTCTTCGAACAGGTGTGCCAGTGAGTGGTTGAAGATGTGCGGAGGTCGGAGTCAGTTGGAAAGGAAGATCAGCTTGGCTGGTCTTCGAGTGAGGGAAGGAGCGAGGGGTTAGCTTCGACCAGACGCGATGCCTCAGCCATTCCATGCCAGTATTCCGACTACCCTCACTCAACCCATGAGACTTCGTGTCGGCCGTGCAGATACCAAATGTAATAACTAACATAAATGGCAAGTGCTCTCGTACCACTCCCGCACATGTGCGTCAGTTCGAGCAACACCTACATGCCCGTACACGAGTACCTCAAACTCTGAACGACTCGCATGTGATACCGCTAAGACTAAAAGAACTACGCAACCCACCTGTAAAGACTGTGATTCGGCGAAGCTGCAGAAGACACGCTTTACAGAAATATGAAAGTGTGCATTGCAAGCGAATAGCCCCTTATGCAGCGGTTTGCCCCTCAGCAATTGCCCTACATCCAGGTGCAATCTAAAGCACACGCTTTCAAGCCTGGGTAACTCCTTATAACCATCCAGCCGTGTGGTGTGAACACTCCACAGAGACCATGAGGTCGACGCCGGAGGATCTGCCTGTCGATACATGATACAAGCGACTGTTCGTAAAGGCTTCGACCCGACCGTAGGATCAAGGCCAATGCGTGCAATAACCCGCAAAGTCACTGCTGCTATGGTGGAATGTCAGCGGCTCTGCGGTGTTTTCGAAGGCCGCTGTGCGTATACGGAGACGAAGGCCAGACGTCAATGTAGATACGCACCCGTCTCAGCGTTTTCAAGGGGTGTGACCAATCAAGTCCACTCCAGCACATTAGAGGCTGTCGACAAACGTGTCGGGCCGCCACGGCTCAAGCAAGGTATCTTTCTTGCATGTTGCAACGGTAATAGTAGTAGGGATCGTTCGTTATCGTAAGCCTTAGATGAAAAGTCTTCGAGCATCCTTGGGAGAGCATTCCACCGGACAGTAAGGACATTTCATCCTCCTATACAAAGGTCAGTAACAGATCGAAAAGAAGATATGGCATAGATCTACTCACGATTTGCCTCGCGCATGCAACTCCAAGCTCTCCTTTGCAAGCGCGTGCCCACATGGTAACATCATCGGCCAGTTGGTATCGGTGCCTTGCTCCTTGCTGACTGGGCAAACGAAGATCGAATGGAATCGGAAAGCAGGAGGCAACGGTGTCTCAACAGGAAGCTCGTTGACACTAGTCCATTGTCCCCTAGTCTGGGCCATGACACGCTCGACCTTCTCCAGAACAGGCAGAGCAATTCCGCCAGCCGTGACAGCTGTATAAAGCGGTGAGTTCTCTGACAAGCCGAGCAAGCCGCAGAACTCTCGTGTAAAAGATGTGCTCGCCTCTTCCCAGGCTGTCTGGTTGTAAAACAGCGCTTCGTACGGAGAGCCCTCGAGATTCGCAGAGAACGCAAGCGAGCCGAGCAAGTTGGATGTCTCGCGTGCATATCGTGAGCTGAAGGTCGGGAACACTGCCCGCGCATATTCCAGAGCACGAGTCGGTCCTGCCCACTGATCATCCGACATGATGTCCTCGTTCGTGAAGAGCTCTACGAACTTCAGACGCCCAAGCTCGAATTCCAGGTTGCTGCCTCGCTGCTCAAGCTCACGGCTGTGTATCCTTGCCCATTCGATGGCCGGTCCAAGGTCGTGTTGATTTCGCAGGGCTTCCAGAATGTGGTACATCTCTGTGAATTTCCTCTGCAGCCACCCTCTTTCTGGTCCGGCGAATGTACCCATCTCCATGCCGCCTTCTTCCTCCCATGCCTCGGGATGTGCAAGCTCTTGAACCCAGCTCTTGATCGCGTCGCCGACGTTGCTTATAGGTCGCGGTCGCCTTTCCGACAGTCGTTCATCTTCGTTTGCGCGCGCCTCTTTCAGCTGCGAAACGAGTGTGTTCGCTACTTCGAACTTGCCCTCGCGTAAGAGGTGCATGACGATCGCTCGGTTGATCAGGTCTGGCTGTTCCGCGAGCGGCATTGTCGAAGCAGTGGGTAGAGTATTCTTCTTGAACTTCTTATCGAGCGCTTTTGAGTAATGGTTCAGGCCTTTGTTCACTTCCTTAAGATCATCGTCCAGCTTGTCGAATGATTGCTTGACGGGTTGTTTCAGTTTGGCCATGGTGAGAGCCGCAGTGTCTGGATCACTTGCGACTGAACCTCTGGCGGCCTGAAGGAGATCGATGGTCTTCTGCACATCCTGGATAGTCTTTGCCAGGTTGCCTCGCTTCTCGAGCTGCTCGTGTGCCGCCAGTATGCCTTCCATGATAGGCGGTTGTGCCGTTGTGTCGAGTGGTTTCGTATGAGCAGGATGTTTGTGAGGCCAGCTCAAGGTCCTAATAGCTTTATACGATCAGGGAGTTCCATAGCACCGTTCGTGATCGTGAATACAGTTGGAGGGTTGACGTGAGTTGTCCAGCGATAGCGACGGTTGGCTGGCCCGTGATCTGAAGCTCGTCACGAGAGCGGCCGAATCCCGTCATCGAGCAATCAGCCGAGCCGACAAAGCGAATGCCGACATCAAGAAAACAAGCAAGATGGAGCAAGGGGGCGTAACATTACAAAAAAAAAACTCAATCGTTACGACGTATCATGCACGCATACATTTCAAAATGAAAACCATCTGTCTTATGGACTTTCTGTACTCACTGCTCTTCCAACGCCGCGATGCAGTGCAGGGACACTGAAATAATTGCTGACGTACAGACTTCTGCACATCACTTACACCATCGTAGTACACGAGTTCTCGTCGAAGGATCGCGAACTCCAGAGCTGTGCCAATAGGCATAGTCCCTGGTTAAACGAGGACGATTGTTGAGATAACGCTCGAGCTTCCCTGGTATCTCAACATCTAATACGACAAAACCAGCGTATTCAGATCTAGGAATGGGTTTGCCTGCCACTGAGTTACTCCCGTACGGTAAGCTGCGCAAGAATCATACAATGCAGGTGGCTAAGCACACCTTTTCTTGCAATTATAAGGCACCATGATGGAATGAACAATCATCAAAGTACGATTCAGAATCGGAACATCGCAACGAGATGGTCTCCTTGGTCCACGTTCGATCGGCGCCGAGAGAGCATCCCCACTTTTGAAGACAACCTTATAACGTCACCTCGACGATTGCTTACACATCTTATTGGCGGCATACACACTTCAGGCTATGCCGTTCTTCACCACCTGCAGTTCAATGCTCTGCTACTTCCATCTTTTGTAATCAACTAGACTTCTCCGCCAGTGCTATAAGAAGGGAGCAACCACACTAATAATAAGATCGAAAGCGGTTCTTCAACCATCAACCATCAAGCACAAGCAGATAAATTCATCCAACAATGTCGACCGGCAAGAACGTCTTCATTGTAGGCCCCGGTCTAATCGGCTGGACCATCCTCGATCTTCTCGTAGCAGAAGGCTACAAGGTGACCGGTCTCGTCCGCCGCCAGGAGCACGCAGACGGTCTTAAGCAATCCGGCGCCGAAGCAGTCATCGGCGACCTCCACGACGCCAAACTCATCGCCGAGAACGTCTCAAAGAACGACATCGTCTTCCACACCGCCACCGCCGACGACCTGCCCAGCGTGCAAGCAGTCCTGCAAGGCGTGCGACAGAAAGCCGATCGTGGCGAACCTATCATTTACATCCATACTTCTGGCACTAGCCTGCTCGACGACAATGCCCACGGCTCCTTCAAATCCGACAAAATCTACCACGACAACATCCAAAGCGAAATCGACTCCCTCTCCGACTCCGCCCCCCATCGCCAAATCGACCTCACCATCCTCAACACCCGCAAAACCCTCGGCAGCAAAGCCCAAATCGCCATCATGATCCCGCCCCTCATCTACGGCACCTCCCACAACCGTCTCACAATCCAACTTCCCACCCTCGCCCGCTGGGCCCTCAAGCACGGCTATCCCGCACACGTCGGCGCAGGAAAATCCGTCTGGTCGAACATCCACGTAGCCGATCTGGCGCGCGGCTTCGTTACGGTCTTGCACCACCTGGAGTCCAAGCCTTCGGATGAGAACCCTTACTTCTTCTGCGAGAACTCCGGTGACAATGAGCCGAGCTGGGGCGAGATGGTGGCTGCGATTGGAGAAGTGTTGCATGCGGAGGGGAAGATCAAGGATGCGACGCCGAAGGAGATGCCGGTGAAGACTTATGGCGATGTTTTCGGGCCTGAGTTTACGGGGCCTGTGGTTGGTATGAACAGTCGTAGTCGGGCTGTTCGATTGAGGGAGTTGGGGTGGAAGCCAAGGGAAAAGGGCTGGAAGGAGAGTTTGGTTGAGGATGAATTGCCGATTCTGTTGAAGGAGGACCACTCTAAATACCAAGGCTACGCGGGTGCAGTAGCGTCATAGGCTTTTAACTCTGAGTTTGGGAGTGATTCTCAGTGGCATGAGTGGTACTTCTCGCGTACACAGCTTGTGGTAGCACTCACTGTACAGGAGGCTTCAAGGTTCTAGAATATTGGCCGCTACACACGAAGGGTTGGAGTGAAAGCCGCAGACAGAGCCAGTATCAATTTGTGATATCATATCTCGTGATCATGCTAGTCAATTCGTTATGCTATGCTGTTCCCAGTTCCGGCTCCTGTCCGACTTTGTTCACCACATCACTGTCGCGAGGAAGTCCGCTTGGAAATCGATATTGCTACAATAAAAGAAAAACGCAAGGTCCAATAGTCATTTCCGGGTCGAAGACATGGCTGCTACATCAGCAGCTTCGATGATGCAGCGTTCATTGCCGCGAGAATGAGCTCAGACGGGACTAACGTCGATTCATGCCAGAAGCCAAACGATGGAGCATGGCCACGCTCTTCATCGTCATCTCGTACGAGAGCTGGGCGCTGTGGGCGGCTGCAGAGTAGAATAGTCAGTCACCATCGTGGGGTGGATTTGAATCATGAAGATTACCTGTCTGCGCAGTTTCGGCGCTGATCTGGGCTTCGCGGGCACTGATTAGAGAGTCGTTCAGAACCTGGATGGCTGGTCAGCAATAATACATCAGCACAAGGGGCAGAAATGAGCTTTACCTTTGCGAAGCTAAGGAGACGCTCTTTCTTCGCCGGATCGCCCTCTTTCAGTGCGCGTCCAAGAATCTTTTCGGACAAGCCTTGCAGCGATCGTCTCCCATCAAAGTCGGCGTTGCTGCCAACAGTGACCGTGCTGGGAGCCACAGACATTGATGAAGGAGCGCCGCGAAGTGCAGATTGAACTTTGTCGACAGGAGGCGAGATGGTGGGCATCTTTGTCAGAGGTGGGACCCTGGCAGCCTTCAGCAAAGGACTGCCGAGTGAGTTGATGCGCACCTCCTTCGACGCGGAGATTAGTCTCTCATGTTCAAGGCTGTCTTTGACGGGAGGGACGGGTGGAAGCTGGCTGTTGCGTTTGTCGCGACGGCCTGAGAAGAGGCCATTGAGTTTGTCGAAAACGTAGCGGCTCTTTGAACGAGAACGAGGGAGCTAGTTGAACATGTTAGCCTATGAGTGGTTACGACAAGGATATTTCGATTACCTTTGTAGAACTACCGGAGCCCGGCTTCTCTGCATACGACAGTCGTCCCCTTGGAGGATCCTCTGACAACTTAATGACTCTGGTGTTCGAAGTGGGCAGCTTCTCCACTTTGGTTGTGCTGGCCTTGTTCACGCGACTGCCTGCAGCATCGCGTGCTTTCTCTCGTGCAGCACGAACTGATCCAGGAATCTTGGTGCCCAATGTAGGAGAGGACTCTCGACGAGTAGCTGATTTGTGGGGTTGAATGTCCTGATCATCTGTACCAAGCACACGGTGTGCTTTTCCTGGTGTGCGCGAAGGGTAGCCTATCGATCTAGGTTTGACATTGGCCATATGTTTGGACGGCAGCGTCGGTGGAATGTCGCCGAATTCCATTCCGAAGGTGGTCGGTCGCGATTTGCTTGTGAAAGGCAGTGGGTGCTCTTTGGCAGATGCGGTGCTTGATGACCATTTGCTGGCCACGGTCTTACTTCTTGAGAGCTGAGACGCTGCGTCATCGTCCCTGTAAGCAGCAGGTGGTGTCTTGAAATTCCCATTCATGTTGTCAGGGGAGTGAATAACCGAGGATTCACTCGCAACGCTCTCTCGTCTCGCTAAAAAGCGCTCTGCAACAGTGGCGTCCTCAACAAATGCAGCGCTTTTGGGTGCTTTCTCGAATCCTGTCTTCAAGCGTCCGAACATACGAGACAGATGATCGAGGTTGACAGTCGTGTCTGTTGGTCCGCATCTACCTTCGAGCATACCCAGTGTGCTTGTGATCTCTGCCTTTGTATCCGCGTCAAGACCTGTAGCTCCGCGCTGACTGATCAGAGCGTCTTCGTGCTCAGCTTCACGAAGTAAGTCGACAAGTTCGGACTTGGTTTCGCTACCAAGCAGGCTCGCTCGGTTATATCGGTCGGCAGCGAAAAGATCGCGAGATTCCTCGAGCACGGACAGACGTTGTGCGAAGGCCGAAAATTCTGTGGGCTTGATGACAACCTTGGGTTGAGAGTCCTGCTCCAAGCTGCCACGATCAGAGATTGCCTGGAGTGGCAGTGTAGACTGCGAAGGGATGGTTTGAAGAGGACCAGTGAAGGGACTGTTAGAAGGAGGAGGTCTACCCAGTACAACCTCCGCCTCGTCGTATACTTTCAGGGTTGCTCCAGCGTAGTGACTACCAGAGGCTCGGCTCACATGTTTCGGCTTGTATCCATGTTTGACGAAGTGTGTCGGCTTGTCCGACGGAGTGGTGATTTCCTCCTCCTCTTCTGATATGGATCCCATCGTACTTTCTGGCGTGTTTGCTTTGCTACGATCAACAGGAGGTGTGTTGGTTCCGAGCAGTCTCGTGGGTACAGCGCTGGCAGTCGAGCTACTGCCGCCTGTGTTTACTCTCTGGAGCTGGCGGCGCTTGATGCCATGATCGAGAACTTTCAAAGGTTCGGGCGAATCGATACGTCGTCCGCCAAAGCTGAGCCCTCTTTCGAACTTTGGCACAGGGATGCCCGAGATTCTGCGTGTCTTGATGTCAACCAGAGTCGCCTTCTTCTGATCTGGTAACGGAATGCGTGAAGCCGTCTTCTGGGATTTGGCAGGTGTCACTTCCATCGGTGCCGCAGGCGGTGACATGACGCTGGTAATCTGCGAAAAGCTGGTCGGCCGCGGTCGCGAGAAGCTTGCGGGGGATGGACTGTGTGGCCGAGATGCTTCAAAGATGTCTCTCGCAAAGGAGGAGGACCCAGAGATTTCAGGACCAGTGCTCTGCGACCTCTCAACCGGTGAAGGGCTGCTCTGAGGGGTGGTGAGAGAACTCTTGCGTGGGGGATGGAGAAGGCTCGTGCTGTCAGAAGCGCCCATATCCGGTGTCTGGCACTGCGTTTCCTGCCAAGATGTATCTGGAGACTCGGCGTCGAAGGGGACTTCTGACGTGGTGATGTAAGAAATTATAGATGATCGCGACAGTTCCAGGTCGCCAGGATGTATGTCTTTCTCGTTGTCTGCCTGTGGGTCAATAGCCTCTGGCAGGGGAGGGAAAGAGGAAGAACTGGCAGACAGTCGTGCCGAGTTGTGTGCCACGTCGGCCATTTCTGGTTGTGATGAGAGTGCGGGATTCGATCGAGAAGTTGGGACTAGAGTGGGCCAGTCGCGCTCAGACCCAGCGACGGAAAGTCGTAGAGGTCTTTCACTTGCATCAAGCAAGCTACGGCTGTCACGCGAAGGGCTTGGCGCATGGGCAAGAGATGCGATGGGTCGAGATGGCAAAGGTTTCTCGGCACGAGCACGGTGATGCGTGGATGTGGAAAACTCGCGGGCGATCTGTTCAATATGTGAGCATACATGTGTTTTGGCAAAGTAGCCAGGCAACTTTACGTACCAGTGACCGGTCATCTGCAGCGTCGCGAGAACTCGGAGGATAAGGCGAAGTGATCGGAGTATCGTTAGGTCTCTCTGAGCGTGAGTACAAGTTGGTGGCGGCGGACCGGTTCCATTTACTGATAGGCGGATCGTATGCGGGTTTCGACGTAGGCGTGGCGAGGTTGCGACGAGGAATTTTCGAGCTCTGTGGTTGAGAGTGTGGAGTGTTTCTGCCCGAGTGAAGTTGCGCTCGAGGTTGAGTGATAGCTGGCGATGGAGTGTTCTTTGCGGCGGAAGCCTTGGTAGGCGTGAAAAAGCGCTGCTGGCGGGTGGGAGTCTCGTGTGCGCGTGCGATGGCGAGAGATGGGGCAGCGTTCTCGTCGGTCACGGATGCGGCGGTATGCAAGCGTTTGCCGCGTGTGAGAGGTCGCTGGCGCTGCGTGTTCACGTCACGTTCGGCGAGCGGCATCGTGGCGGCGAGAGGGGAGGTTTGGGGTGGTGCAATGCCGTGCAATGCCTCGGCCACGCCTGGAGGGCTGCGTTGCTGGTGTCGAGCTGAGACGGACGGGCGATGGGAAAAAAATGATAACGTGGGCGCGAGGAATCGCGAGGGGAGATTGATGTGTTGATGGTTGCGAGGAAAAAGATGCGTGCTCAAGATGGGGACAGGGTTGGATGCAAGCTACCTACCCTCACCTTGCCCAAGGAAAGAGCGTGACAATGTACAAACGGCAAGAGCGAACGGACGCTCGATGGCAGAGGTGCATCGTTCTCTTCCCACCTCACCCAAAGCAGACCTCGTTTGTTCTCTTCGCTGCACAAAGTACCTGGTGTGATTGACACCTAGCATTCAGGCTCCTATATCGCCCTCAGCAAAATGCCATGTGCTTCTGCTCACTTACAGCTCGTCTCGTCTCGCGTGGCCGTGGCCAACAGCATCGACACGTCGTCTTCCCATCAGCAGCACTCTTACCAACAACAACAACATCTACCCCACATACATGGCGCCTCTGGTAGCACGCACAATGCAGCATGCCGTCTCGACCATGGCACAAATCTCCGTGTTCGATGTGGCCACTGCAGGTACTGTGCCACCGAGTCGCAGCGAGTTGCAGTATCGTCGCACTGCAGGCGGCGGGTGGATGTGGACGAGGACGAGGGCGAGGACAAACACAACAAGGTGAAGTCGGCTAGCTCCTCCACGTCCAATCTCCAATCTCCAATCTCTCTCGGCTCGCGGCAAGGCTGTTGCTGACCAAACCTCCTCCATACGCCAATGCCCTCCGAGATTTCCCCACCCAGCTGTTGAGCCAGCTTCTCCTGGCTTCTGCGAGCGCGCGTTGGCCACGGGGCCGGATGAAAAAGCCGCAGACCGCAAATCTTCCTGGCCTGCCTTCCTCTCGTTGCAAGTTGCACAACAATTAACCGTCGACACTCGCCAAAATGACGCCAGACTACAAGGCGGAGAAAAAGTCCTCCGTCACCGACCTGCAGGGCGGTGGCATCTGGGAGATCAACATCCTGACCTTCTTGGCTCCGGTATGCTCGCCTACCCATGCCCGCAGCCGCAATATAGCGTCTAACAACTGCCCATAGATTGCTGTCTTCGTCTGGAGTGTTCTGCAGAAGAAACAGAGTTTCTTTAAGCCGTACGGCGCCCAGGCTTTGTTCGTGGATTTCCTCTTGCAATGCTGCACAATCCTCTGTGCAACCACTGTCTACGCCGATTCGCCTCAGACTCTTACTGGTCTTCTGCTTCTGCCCGCAATTGCTGCCTTTTTGCAACCCGGAACTCAATTGGAAAGCGATGAGGTTCTTACAAAGCAGGACCAGAACGCCGACGAGAAGGCCAAGGAGGATGACAAGCCCAAGGAGAGGGATCCTCTCCCCGTCAAGCCTTTCATCACCAGCTACCGCGGTGCCATGATGATTATCACTTGCTGCAGCATCCTTGCCGTCGACTTCCCTGTTTTCCCTCGTCGCTTTGGCAAGACTGAGGCTTTCGGAACTTCTCTTATGGATCTTGGCGTTGGCTCCTTCGTGTTTGCCGCTGGTGTTGTTGCCGTCCGTCAACAGCTCAAGGAGGACTTCGCTCAAGTCAAGAAGTCCATTGGCACTCGCATGAAGACTGCTCTCCGCCACTCTCTCCCGCTCGCCATTCTCGGATTTGTTCGTCTTGCCACCGTCAAGGGCCTCGACTACACCGAGCACGAAAGCGAGTACGGCGTCCACTGGAACTTCTTCTTCACTCTGTCCCTGCTGTCGCCGGTCTTTGCTCTCCTCCAGCCCATCCTGCGCTGGCTTCCGTCTTACAGCGGTATCGCTTTCGGCATTGCAGTCTCGTACGAGATTCTCCTCTACATGACTCCTCTTAAGCACTACATCATCCTCTCCGAGCGTATCCCTGGCGACTTCCTCTCCCAGAACCGTGAGGGTGTTTACTCTTTCATCGGCTACTTTGCCATCTTCATGGCTGGTATGGGCGCTGGTGAGGGTATTTTGCCCCGTGACGACGAGCCCGCAGAGGATCCCATCCAAGCCGCCCGCGATGCCAGAGACACCATGGACGATGACGCCGACTGGCTCGCATCTGTGATCGGCTCCGATGAACAGAAAGAAGAGCAGGTCGAGAAGGTTATCGCCGCGGAGAAGGAGAAGCCCAAAGACTGGCGTCCTGAAGAGGCCATGGCCAACTTCAACGCCCTGCCCAAGCTCGCCGTCATCCACCTCTTCAAGTGGTCCGGTATCTGGTTCGTCTTCTCCGTGTGGTGCCTGTGGAACTACGGTCCTCACCTGTTCGTCTCCCGCCGCATGGCCAACTGCGCCTACGTTTGCTGGGTCTGCGCTTTCAACTTCGCCCAGCTTCTGCTCTTCTGCGGTGTCGAGATGCTCATGTTTCCCAAGCTGTACCGCTCCAAGAGCAAGGAGGTCGAGAAGACCAGGATCGCCAACGCCACCAGCAAGGTCTTGCACGCTTTCAACCGCAATGGGCTCGCGCTGTTCCTTCTCGCCAACGTTCTTACTGGTGCTGTCAACCTCACCCTTGAGACATGGCACATGAGCGACACCGGCGCCATGACCATTCTTGTTGGTTACATCGCCACCCTCGCCACTGTTGGCGTTGCGCTGGACCACTTCGACATCTCCATCAAGTTGTAAAGGGCGTGCGCTAAATGTACCGGGAAAAAGGGATAGACAAAAACATAAGCATGTCGTTGGGAAGGTTCACGACGAAAATGTACTCATAGATTATTGTATATAAGAAACCATTTGGTTGTTCAAATCAGAGAGTCGAGGTCACTTCGTATTTCAGGTAACGTAGGTTCTCTTGAGGCTCGTATTGAAGCAAAATAGAACTGTTAAGTGACAGTGACTTAGGCTAGTGACTGTATCCACTCCGCTATGCACGACAGGAAAAGGAGGAGCAAAGAGAGTCGTCCGTAGACATATATCCATCCATCATTCACTCCCCACAACCAATAAAATCAACCTCACCAGAACGCCCAATGGCGATGCCGCTGCGAACACCCCACCCAATGCCCAAAACAAATAAACCCCGGTACCGATGCAACAGCCTCGGGGCGTGAGATTCCACCCTGCTTCGTAGGGCGTGTAGTCTTCTTTTCCAAAGCTTTGGGATCTACTGATCGCCTCAGTTGTCCTCAAGCTCGCTCGGCTCGACGTGACGCGCCAGCACTTTGCGCTTGAAGTCTTCCTGGTTGCTGTCCCAGAGCAGAGCTGCTTCACCGTTCAGAGGAGAGGCGCTAAAGAAAGATCATTGTCAGCACTCGTCCCGATCTTCCGCGATATCCCTCGTATCTATACTCACTTATTCGGCTCTCCCAACAACGACTGAATACTCAACAACACGCTCTCGGTGTTCAGCGCCGCGCTCCACGCGCCCTCCTTACCCTGTCCACCCGGCTTCAGGATGTCAAGGCAAATGCGGCCGCTCATGTCGACGTTGGGGTGGTAGATGGGCGTCTTGAAGAGGACTTCGGGCGGGGCGTAGGGGTAGTTTGCCGGGAAGGCGAGGGTGAGTTTGAAGGAGAGGGAGGCGTAGGGCGTGTCGGCGGGGCCGAGCAGGGTTGCGTTCCAGTGGGTGAGGTCGGCGGTGGGGAAGGCGGAGATGCCCGGGGTGGGAGAGGTCATGAGGGCCATGAGCTCGGATTGGAGGCTGGGAGTGTGAGTTGGTTTGGTCTGGTTTGGTAAAGTGGTGGAGGTGTAGATGTACCGTTTGATCACGTTGCCGTTGGCGGGAGCGGCGGGCTTGGAGCCTTGTGCTGTTGAGGGAGCGGCGGAGGTGGCCATTGTGAGAATATGTAGGTATGATCTGAAGAGTAAGACTCGGTGTCGAGACAAGCGAATGTCGCCGTGTGTCTTTCTTGGACTATGAAGTGATCGAGTGCTGGCGGGGCTTTGCTCGTGAGGAGAGATTCGAGGAGAAGTGTGGGCGGGTCGATATTTGCTGTAGAATATCGATGGACCTGGTGAGTAGATGGGAGTGTATACTGTGGTAGTGCTTGATGTGGGAGTGGGTAAGGCTGGCTCAGGTGGTGTGGGTTTCTTGTTCTTCTTCACAGCTCGAAATGGTGCATGGCAACCAAGGGTCCAGCGTAAACAAACGTCGCGCCTCGCGAAACCGCGTGGGCGCGTAAAGATGCTGACCAACACATAACACTTTTCGAAACAATTGCTAAACATACCATAAGGTAATAAATGGGTTTACCTCTGCATTGATATGTACTTATCAGACTCGCTACATCGACTATTCGTGCTAAAGGAAAATAGACGTCTGTGGTCTGCCAGTACGACAATGCCATTTGCAAAGACACGCCATCAAAATTTGCTTCTAGACAGCACACGCCGACTCGGGATCAACAAAATCTACTAACATGTTGCTTAAGAAACTAATCTATTTCTATGGACTTTTCCAACGCAAAGTTTCCAATTACCTTCTTTTAACCAAGTCTCGTGCACTCTCTCCCTCCCAAACAGCAATAAGCAACACAGCCCAATATCAATGCCCCAACAACCTCATGAACTTGCTCTTTGCTTTCTTCGGCAACTTCTGCCCCCCAACAAGCTGAGTAGCCTTCTCGCATTTGACCTCAGCAGGCCTTTCTACCACAACAGTCTTGTCACTGCTTCCCGCCTCACTACCAGTAGCACTTGCATCTCTGACACTCTGGGTCCTCCTCAGCCCAGCGCCGCTGCTTGGACGATCTTCTGCTGCAGCAAGGAGCGGGCTGAAAGGCCGTTCCATCGTCATGGTGAATGCTCGGAATGCACTTCGCTTGCCTCGCGACGGGAATTGATCCTGTAGCTCGAAGTCTGCCGGTAGTAAGTCTGCCAAAGGCAAGCGAGCTGGCAGCGGCTTCGCATACCCATGTCTGGACTTGGAGCTGTCATATCTGCTTCCACTACCGCTGCTTACGCTGCTTGGGGCACATGTGCGGTGCGGTAAGGGTGGAATGTCTTCTTTGCCGCTTCGAGATCCCGCGGTGGATGTGTTCGAGGCGGAACGTTTGGACGAGGAGAAGTTGGACGTGATGCTGGCCATGCTAAATTTGCGCATGACGTGATTCGCAGAGCCGCGAATCTGCTCGGATCGTCCAACTGTCATGCCCGGGTACGGTAGGAGATGTTTCGTCCAGACGTCGCTTAGCAGTGCTTCCAATCTTCCACGATCAGCTCGTCTCGGTGCCAGCGTCTGAACGTGGCTTGGTGTTGCAACGGATTGCGAGCGCGGGATCTGCAGTGTACTGGCTGAAAAGTTGCTGCTCGACATTTCGAGGGTTTCCTTCACAGCTTGAGTATTCTTGATAATGACCTGGTTGAGATCCGTTGTTGGACCAACCGTCGCTGTGCGGTGTACACTCATTCGTTTGACAAAACTCCCTGGCTTCCCGAAGGCTTTTCCAATGCTTTTCATCTCGTTGAGGAGAGGGGAATGGAGTTCAAAGACGTTGTGGAGTCCTTGGGCGACAGCTTGTGTCTGTGTTTCGATGCGGCCAGAAAGGTGATCGCGCCAGACCTGTGCCTCCACAATCGAGCAAGCCGTGAGAATCATCTCGTACATGCGGGCGGAGTGCTCGAATACCAGCTTCCAGGAATGGGGCGCAGTATGACACTGCAATCCTTTCCCGTTGTCGGCTTCCTGCAGAGTAGCACTGGCAAGCGATATTCCAACAAGCACAGCATAATTCTCGGTCTCTTCGTCCACTGTTGCCAGCAGCAATGTCGTCTCGAAAAGCACGCACATTACGTACTTGCCCTTGATGCATCCACGACTTCGATATGCGATGTGCAAACAGCCGCACATTTCGACCGAGCCAAGCAGTTGCAAGAAGACTGATCGAGGTACCTGATCGGAGAATTTAAGACGGTCGCCCAGGAGCCAAGTCGTCTTCAGCATTCGTGTGTGGATGGGATCGTCTTTCGCCGTGTTCATGTTGTGGCATGTGGTGTTGAGCTGCGATAGAAGATCTTGGATCAAGGCGTGTGCTTCAAGGTCATCACAGACTGGCGTCAGCTTGCACAAGTCGCTGAACAAGAGTTCGTATCTTGGCAATCGCTGTATCGGCTTCGAGAAAAGATCAGTACTTACGACCTTACATGCTCTCGGTGCAACTCACCTTGATCAGTAGGTCTTTCACGCTCAACGCCTTTCTGTAATTGTCCTCCCTGGTCCGCATAGGGTTAACCGTCGCGCTCAGGATCTCAATGGCACGATCAAAGTCCGACCAGGCCGAGATTTGCTGCTGAGTCTCCTCGATATCGCGAACCACAAGTTCATAGTTCGCGCCATAGTCGGCATAGACCTGGAACTGTTGCATCTGTTACAAAGAAGAGAGTTCAGCAAGGTCTCATGATATATCGTCAACTCACACTTCTCGTACGTATGATTTGAACAAGCTTGCCACTGCAGCGATGACTTGGGGCGCACAGCGCACTACAGCGCTTTCTCCCTCGTCGCTGTGGCTTATGTTGAGTGACCGTCTTGAGTGGCGAACGGCGGTGACAAGTGTTCCGCGCTGAGGCGACATCACACCTGTATGCCCAGGCACTATATCCACACTGTGCCATCTTGTATGCAGAGGCTTCCTTGCTGGTCCGCGTCGAGAGCCTTTCGCGATCTGTTGGTCGTACTCTGCAAAAGGGACGACACGGTAGAGAGCGCCTAGCAGCTTGTCGTGGAGGTACAACATCTTGGCAATGGTCGCTTGAGCAGCAGGGCGAGCGAAGCGCAGGGTAGAGGTGGGATGGTGGTAGCCGAGTAGAGTGAAGTAGGCCTAGATTGTCAACAGAGAGGTCACAAACCATAGGGGGCATGCTTACGTTTGACAATGCCTTGAGATCCGCAACGTAACTCTCCTCCGTCCTGATGAGTTCTTCCAACTTTTCTCTTCTCTTCCTGCTCCGTAGCTTGCCGGCTTCGTCAAGTATTGAGCGTTGAGTGTCGGCCGAAGGCCTCGGGTCTGAGGCAGACAGTATACTGCTGCGATTGTGCGTGCGGCGCCACTTGCTTGCTCGTCTTGACAAAGGTGCAATGCTGACACTGGCCAACGTGACAGTAGCAGACTTGACACCCGCAATGATGCCGATCGAGGAGGTGCCGGAGTCGGATCTGGCGTGTGGGGAGCGTGGTGGTAGTACGGCAGGATCAAAGTCGTCCAAGCACCATCGCTCGCTGCATGATGTGACTATAGGTACTGTCTGCTGCCTCTTCCGTCGACGGAGAATGCTGACCCAACGCTGGAAGGGCTTCTGTGGTTCTTCGTCGCTTGTTGCATCTTCTGCTAGCAAGTTTGCGTGTAGTTCGCTGTTGTGGATGACGCTACGGAATGAAGCTGCGCTGCTTGGTCTGGGCGAAGATATTGAAGACATGGCGCCCACGACACCAAAGTGGTGTACGGGTTCGTGAAGAGATGCTTGTTGAGCCGGCGGATCATTGTGTTTACACGATTGTTGAGAGTGTAGCAAGCGCTGAGTGTCGACCACGTGGCCGAGCTGGAAGGTACGTTGTCGAGTCCATACAGCTTAGTAAAGTGCTTCGAGCTTCGTATCTTTGACATGCAATGCCATTGTCCTGGTTCCGCCAAACCCAGCCAAGCTAAGCACCACGCCTTATCTGCACAAGAGACACTATGTACCTACTCCTCAGTGCCAGACTTTCCGATGGGACGTAGTGTAGCGAGTTAGGGGGCCCTGTGCGGTTCAAACGTGCTGCTCCTACCCACGCAGCTTGCCATCGTACATGATCTGCATAGAGCAACGCGTGTCCAATAGAAAGATGAGCACATGATCCTGCTTTTTCCCACGCGCACGCGCACGCGCTGAGATGTTGTTTCCTCTGGCGATGACGTCGCCGGGCGCAGCACCCTTGTCGACGGTCAACACTGCAGCACGAGGACCCCACTACTATACAAGACTGATCCATGTATGCCCAGTCCTGGTACTTTGTAGACATAAGTTCATGTAAGTCAACGAGCGGTTCTACCTACTCGCCTCCATACTCGATTTCGCATCTCTCACCGACCACAACTATATGCTGCCCTCGAACTTGTAGCTCCCCAGGCAAAGCAGGTCTCTGCGAAATCCCCAATAGCTACGCCTAGCTGCTGGAGTGATATCTCAGGAAGAAAGAAGAAAGAACAAGAAAACACACAGTATGGCTTCTGGCAAACAGCCGCAGCGCGATGATCAAGAGGTGGAGCTTCAAGGCGATGTACCCAGGGTAATGGTCCAGCAGGCCGAAGCGGCTGCAACAAACGATGGAGGTCCCTCAAACAAATCAGCAAGCCATCATGCTGGCCGGGATGTGCCAGCGTTGTCGCATCATGATTCCATGGACACCACTGCCTCAGAACTGAACGTACCTCCACCGGCGTACGGCGAGGTCTACGGCTCCATCCAAGATGAATCAGGCTCTGGCACCAAGGCAACCATGGGCGAGGATGGCCGTGTCAACATCCGCATTGATCAGAACGCACGCAACCTTTCACATTTGCTTGTGCCGGCGCTTCGGCACCAGCAGGAAACGCTCAGCAACCAGGGCCCGCTTCCTCCTGCCTACATTCCACCTGGTTTGGGTGGAGAACCAGGTGTACCGCCACCGCCGCCCATGAATGTGGTCATTCACGTAGTAGGATCCCGTGGCGATGTACAGCCGTTTGTCGCATTGGGAAAGGTGTTGAAAGACACATACGGCCACAGAGTAAGGCTCGCAACGCATCCTGTCTTCCACAAGTTTGTGGAGGAGAATGGCTTGGAGTTCTTCAGCATTGGTGGCGACCCTTCCGAGCTCATGGCATTTATGGTCAAGAATCCAGGTCTCATGCCCGGGTTCGACACGATGCGAAACGGAGATGTCGGAAAACGAAGGAAAGAGATCTCGACAATGATCAGGGGATGCTGGAGGAGTTGCTTCGAGACCGGAAATGGCACAGGTCCTGCTGCCTCGGACCAGACTACAGAGTCCTACCCCAATGATGGCTCTGCTCAGGCCGAAAATGCTGAGAAGCCTTTCGTTGCAGACGCCATCATTGCCAACCCGCCTAGTTTCGCCCATGTTCACGTGGCTGAGAAGTTGGGCATACCGTTGCATGTCATGTTCACGATGCCATACTCGCCTACGCAAGCGTTCCCACATCCGCTAGCGAACATTCAGTCTTCAAATGCAGACAAGAACTTGACAAACTACATCTCGTATGTGCTTGTCGAGATGTTGACATGGCAGGGTCTGGGCGATCTGATCAACAGATTCCGCAACAAGGAGCTTGGTCTCGAAGATATCAACATGCTACGAGCGCCTGGTATGCTCCAACGCATGCGTATCCCACATACGTACTGCTGGTCTCCTGCTCTCATCCCTAAGCCTAAGGACTGGGGTCAACACATCTCAATCTCAGGCTTCTACTTCCTCAACCTGGCGACAGACTACACACCTGATCCGGATCTCAAAGCATTCCTCGCGGCCGGACCACCACCTGTGTATATCGGCTTCGGATCGATCGTTCTTGACGATCCCAATGCTATGACGAAGACCCTTTTCGAAGCAGTCGAGAAGACAGGTCAGCGCGCGCTGATATCGAAGGGATGGGGAGGTATGGGTGCAGACGAGCTGGGCAAGCCCGACAACGTGTTCATGCTGGGCAACTGTCCTCACGATTGGCTCTTCAAACAAGTCTCCGCCGTAGTCCATCACGGTGGTGCTGGCACGACTGCTGCGGGCATCACTGCTGGTAGGCCTACACTGGTGGTACCATTCTTCGGTGACCAGCCTTTCTGGGGAGCTATGGTCCACCGAGCTGGTGCCGGGCCCGAGCCCATCCCTCACAAGCAACTTACTGCAGACAATCTCGCTGAAGGTATCAAGGTCTGCCTCAAGCCTGAGAGTCAGAGCAAAGCCAAAGAGCTCGCCGCGAAGATTGCCAAAGAACGTGGTTCCGACGAGGGAGCTCAAAGCTTCCATCAATTCCTTGATGTTGACAGTTTGCGATGCTCACTTGCGCCTTCGCGCGCTGCTGTGTGGAGCATCAAGAAGACTGATGTGCGGCTCAGCGCCATGGCTGCCTGCACACTTGCGAACGAGAACCTGCTCGACTTCAAGGAGCTCAAGCTTTTCCGAGGTCGTGAATATGAGGTTGATGATGGCCCCTTGGATCCAATCACTGGCGGCGCAACCTCAATTATCGGCACTGCGAGTACTATGATGATGGGCTTTGCAGACATGCCCATTGAGACGTTGAAGGCGCTCAAGATTCACCCTGATGCTACGAAGAAGAAGCCGAAGCCTGCCAAGGAATCAGAGCAATCTGCTGCGTCTGGTGACAATGCGAGTGACAAGCCTTCCATCGACAGAACGAACTCCTCCAATGACGCGTCTACCCCTGGCAAGGATCTTACACCCTCGACCAGTCGGAGCGGCTCCACGTTCAACTTCCAGGAGTCTTTGGCGAAGATCCAATCCCCATCATCTCCGGGCAGTAGATCCGGATCATTGGCCCCTAGTCAGAACGAGGGACGTAAGCCTGACGATCCGAAGGCATCAAAGGACCCTCGCAAGTACATGGAAACCGCCATGGGCAGTGCGGAGGGTGTGCAGCGCATCGTAGGCGCCGGCTTCAAATCGCCAATGGACTTCACCATGAACCTCTCGAAGGGCTTCCGCAACGCACCGAAGCTATACGGTGACGACTCCGTGCGCAAGCCCGAGAAGGTGACCGACTTCAAGAGTGGCATCCGGGCTGCTGGGCGAGAGTTCGGCTTTGGCATGTACGATGGTATCACCGGACTGGTCACTCAGCCCATGAAGGGTGCGCAGAAAGAGGGCGCAGCAGGTTTCATTAAGGGCATTGGCAAGGGCATCGGCGGCATCGCGCTGAAGCCCGGTGCTGCTGTCTTTGGTATCCCAGGATACACCATGCAAGGTGTGTACAAGGAGATGCAGAAGCAGATGGGCTCCAGCGTCCAGAACTACATCATCGCTGCGCGAACTGCTCAGGGATACGAAGAGTGGAGTGGCGCGTCTCACGAGGAAAGGTCAGACATCGTCAGGAGATGGCACCTGCTGGAGCAGCAGCTGAGAAAGAAACGAAACACGGACGATGTCGTCAAAGAAATCTTTGAAGAAGCACGGCGCAAGAGGATGGAGAGCTTGCCTCAGGGTGGGCGCTCAGCCGGCGCTGGCACTCAGCCTGCAAGCACAAGCACGCAGCAGGCTCCTGACCCCAATGCGCTTGAGGCGGCTATTCGCGAGTCGATCAGGCAAACGTCAAGAGGCAACCCGGAGGAAGACGCTGCCATCGAACGTGCCATCCGCGTCTCGATGTCTGAGCTTGCGCGCAACAGCGGAGCCGCAAGACCTCAAGACGACGATGACGAAGCTCTGCGCAAAGCCATGGAGGCGAGCGTGCAACAGAGCAGCCAGCAAAGCGGCCAAGAGAGTGAGCGCGACGAGGAGCTCGAGCGGGCGCTGGCGAACAGTCTCAAGGAACAACGACGCCAATACGATAACGACGACGATGATGACAACAACGAAGGATACCAGAGAGCGTTGCAGGAATCTCAGCGCTCAGCCGGAGAAGGTAGCAGTTCGGGCCCATCCTACGATCAAGGCCACCTTGGTGGTGTCACCAAAGAACAGTATGAGCAGTCGACTGCTGGCAAGGGCGAGAAAAGCCAGCAGGAGAAGGATGAGGAGAGAATCGTGATGGAGTATGTGAAGAAGCAGAGCATGCTCGAGCAGCAGCATCAGGGTGGCAAGAAGGGCGAGGCTTCGGCTGGCGCTGGCGCTGGCGGCAAGACTTCGCATGAGGACGATGATGATGACGATGAGGAATTGAGGAGAGCTATGGAGGAGAGTTTGAAGGATCAGAGGGGTGCTTAGAAACATGGATGATATTGATTTTTTTGGTCTTGAACTTTTTTAACTGTTGGCATTAGATTGAAATGCGAGATACCCCCAAACACCTTACCCTCACTTTCGCCAAATGTGAGCCATCTCAGCCCGTGCCAACACCATGAGCACAACCTGCGATACATTCCGTCAGAACGATTAGGCATCGACAGTCACAAACACGAACAACATACCAGTGAGAGATCCACCCCTTCAGCAGCCCTAACCTTAAAAACCGAAGCATCCTGATCGCCTATAAACCGCTTCGGCGTATTGTTCATATGCAGATTAATCTCAGCGATGATGGACCCCTCCACATTAACATACGTCGTCGCCGCCGAGAAATCCCTCGGCCGCATCTCCACCCTCACATCGTCCTTGAAAACATGCGCATCGATCGCCGTGTGCGCGCGCGTAAAGAAGTTCTTGTGACTCAATTCAGCGATTTTGGTCCCGTGGGCGTCGTCGACGAACCAGCGGAATTTGATGTCTGTTCCGTAGCGGCGGAGGTCGAACACTGGGTTTCCGGAAGGATCTTTAAGAGGACGTCGGAAGCTCCATGATTTATATGCTCCTCGGCCCTCGACGTAGAAGAGTTTCTCGCCGTCGTTGTCGACGATTGTGATGTTTTGGAGGTGGCGGTCGTGGCAGCGGACCCAGAAGGTGGTTTCTTCGGTGGTTTGGTGGCCTTCGATTAGAGTTGTTGGGGTGCTGGGTGCTGTGAGGTGGGCGTCCATTATTGTTTGGGGCGATCACGCAGTCGATAGGAATCAATGGTACATGTAGGTTAGTTTAACTCCTGGGGAGTCCAGCAAGATATCATATCGTCGCCCCGATGAGGAGACATGAGCGTAGACTGCAGAGTGCTGATCGGCAGGCTGGTGGATTTCGGAAGCATGTCGGTTGGCTCAATCCCAGCATTATGAGACTGCTACTGCTGCTGGTGGTGCCCTGTTCATCGAGCATGGACATGTCGTGCAAGGAAGCGTTGATCTCTAGCGTGCTGAAGGATCGAAGGCGTGCCGAGTAGCGCGAAGCAGGCGCAGGGAAGCGGTTGTGATAATCAAGCGCTTCAACGAACGATGGTCAGTTGGCTTGGAAACTCCCTCTATCAAATGTGTTGATATTATGAAGGGCTGAACCACATTTGTAGTGACACTCAGGTCGTATACAATGTATATATGTTTGCATCGGCACATCCATCCGAACCCTACCAACCCCTGCATGTTTGACGAAACGTGAACTTGATATAGAAAAGTTTAGAACGCTTGTCTGCATGATTCAATCGCTTTTACATGGGATACCGTTTTAAACTTCACCCTCTCTAGCCTGAGCGATCAAACGCCGGCCGGCCAGCGTCATGAGCTGAGCTGCCTCCTCCACAACTTTCCTAAACGCTCAGCAACATATAACTCTCTCTTGCGTCGGACGAGCCACCGACGGCAGCATGTTGTCAAGCGAGCAAATCCTGGAACACGCCGCTCGCGACGGCTCTATCGACATGTTTGTACCGCCACTTGCTTATCATCTTGCATAGAACTAACCTGCGACAGCGCCGAATGGCCTCGCGTGCTGGAGATTGTGCTCCAGAGGCTGCACGATGTATGTCTCTCCTTGCGTGCCAGTCGCGTCCCTTGTAAAAGAAAGCAGCAGCTCGCTAACGGCGCGCGCAGATTGTCCACACCGAATTCCCTCTACCTAAAGTACCGCTGCCATCTCCTCTTCCGCCCTCAGCTATCGACCCGGAAGTCGTCGCCTCCACTCCACCGCAACCCGTGAGCGAGCCTGAGAAGCGCGACATCGACATTTCCTTGCCTGACGCAGACAATGCGCCGCCTGGAAGCCAGAGTAGTACCAAGGAGAATGATGCGCCGCTCGATCCTGCCGCTGCCGCCAAACCGCCAGTCCCAAAGTTCGACCAGCAACCGTCATCCCAGTCCACTCAACAGCAGTCAGACAGCATAGAGACACAGCCTGGCACTCTCCCGCCTGATCTCTTGAGCTCCTACCAATTCTCGACAAATCTCCTGCAGAGCGCCTTCGCGCACAGCCCGCCGTACACCATACAACGTCTGGCAGAGCTCGTCCTATACCCGCGCAGACACTACCGCTTCCTTCCCGCTTACCTGCGCGCGCTTGATCGCATAGTCTCTGTCAGCTCACCCGTATCTGACTTCCCTCTACCCACTGGCTTGGTTGGCGCAAACACCGGCTTCCTCACTAACGGTGATGCGCCCGGAAATGGCGCTCAAGAGAGGGACGGGCTTGGAAGCGACGAAAGTTTGGGAGGCGCGCTTCTGACACCCATTCCTTGGCTCAGGAATAGCAACGGTCTGGGTTCAAATGGTAGTCAGGGAGATGGTGAACTGCACACCGAGGGAACAGAGACTATACAAGGTCCGAATGGCGCAGGCAGCATTGAGACTGTTAGTGTCACTGTCAATGGTGTGCCTTCCGCCAGCAGCGCTTCCCACACATCACCCAACACGAGCACACCCGCCTCTCCTACGCTTAGTGAGCAATCAGATGCGAGCACAGGCTCTTCGACTGGGTCCATAGATCAGCAGTTGCGTGAGCAAGGAGCGGTGACACAAGGCGAATTACTGCGTCAAGAGCAGGAAGCTGGTGTGATTCCAGTCGCACAGACGCACCCTGGTCGCTCACTGGTCTCTGCTGGAGCTTTGGCAGTCGGCCGGGAAGGCCTGGGTGGCGAGCGCTCAGCAGAAGGGAATGTCGAAGCAATGGAAGATCGCCCGGAAGAACAACCCCACGCTCGCGGACCAGAGATCATCGGCATGGAGGACATGGGTCCGCAGCAGCACCATACGGGAGGAATCGACATGGAGGCCGCTGTAGGCAGACATCATTCACCACAGCCCGCTGCAGAGGCAAGCGCACCGGAGGCGAAATCTACATTCGAAACCGCCACCAGAGACAATGCAGGCGAGCCGGCGAAAGACCCGCAGGATCTCGACAAAGACGCCGAGAAGGCGAAGGAGAACGTCGGCGAATCTAAAGAGCAGGCTGCAAAAGACTCGGAAGGAGACATCGTTGTTGCTGACGCCGATGGCCAGCCTACTGCTGAGATCGACAAACCCGAGGACTCAGGCAAGCAGACTGGGCCTGATGCTGTTGATACAACAATGCAGTAGAGACTTTCCGACAGCTACGAAAAATACATGAATGATGATAACCAGAGAGTGTCATGACGGTCTGGTGAACTACAAAATTACTGACAGTCTTCAATTCCACTAACCGTAGCAATCGACAAATGTCACTGCCTGAATGCCATCCTTGGTGTAAAGGCTCTTCCATAACACGACTGATCTAAAACTACAATTAGTCCTGCCATCACGAATATCGAGACTGCGATAGAATGTATTTGTGATTGCCTTGGCCCTCGTAATCACGAGAAGTAATATTGAGAAAAGACTATACGCTAACAGTTCTCTCTATCCCAAAGAACGCTCAAAGCAGATGATCGTACACAGAACCGGACACCCATCGAGAACTCAAGTCACCGTAACCGTAGTCACACTAGTCGTCGCCGAGACCGCACCCGCCGTCGCCTGATCCCTCATCGCCTTCTGCCAAATGCACAGAGCAGTCATGACCGCCATGACAGCGAAGCGCTGGCCCAACTCTCCACTGGCGCCGCTCCCAAGGAAAGCAAACTCGCCAACATCGTGCAAGCTAGTCCAGCATCCTGTCTTCGCCCACACCGCCACAATCTCGTCCTCAGCGCTCTCCTCGCTGCCATGCCCACTGTTTGCCCGCCCGTGCTTCTCGTCCTCGCTGCTGTACCTTGGCAAAGACTCGTCGTCTTTCTCGTGGTACTGAGCAGCATCGTGCTGCCCGCGACCGCTGCTCCCCATGCGCACCAACTTCCATCCCCGCCACGAGGCTCCGAGCTGCTTGATCTCAGCCCCGCGCGAGCGCCTCCACTCGAAAACCTCAACCTCGCCATCGATGCCAACCGGAAGCGCAAACGTCCACTTATTCCTCCTCGACTGGCGTCTCAATCCCTCAGCCGCAATCGAGCCCGGCAGAAGAACATCATACCCACGGCGGCCTTCGGGCGATGCTCGCGCCAGAGGCGATGTCGATTTGGAAGCGTAGTCGAGGATCAGGCTGCCGTAGAAACCGCCTGGGAGGGAGACTTTGAGGGTTTCTTGAGATTGGTTTGCGGGGTAGGATGGTGAGGGCGATGGCGAGAGGTGGATGGTCTTGGAGCTGGAGCAGAGGAGTTTGGACCAGGAGCTGGTGTAGGAGGCTTTGAGTGCTGTTGGGATGCTGGGTGTGGATGGCTCTGAGGTATATGAGGGAGGTTGGTTCTTTGAGTAAGAAGACATTGTGTTGAATGTGAGATTGTGTTTGTGATTCGTTTTGTGATGTCGAGTTTCCGATCAAGGTCTGGTGTGATTTGATTGATGCTTGGTTGAATTGATTGTAGGAATGGAAGTATTTCAGGAGATTGAGGTAGATTGTTTGTTGGAAATAATCGTTTGGGACATAGCAAAACCATTCTGTACCTATCCTGTTCCTCGAGACCTGCAATCTTTCATGTCGTTGCAAGATGGTGTATAGCGTCATAAGGCTGAGGGTGGCATTGTTGCGCTCCGCAGAGCGGCGCATTCAACCTCAATGGGCAATGATCGTCTCCTGAGCTGAACTGCGCAGCACCAAAGGTTGAAAGGGTCCCACACCTTCTGGCAATCGACACAGCCACACATCGCAGCACGAACTCAAGATCGACCCAACCATCTGCCAGAGTAAACGACAGGACCACGTGAGTTCTGGTGCAGGGCTGTCACTAATGCGTCTATACCTCATCTGGCCGCATGCGCCGCTGGATACGTGAACCCTTCTCGGGCACTATTGCGATGGTACAGAACTGAGCCTTGTTCACTCATGGGCCGGCGTCGTCACTGCGCAGTTGTCTGTTTACACTGCCATTGTAATGTTGGTGATGCTTGAGAGCCAGCGATACACGGAACCTATTCAGGTAAGTGGTTCTTGGACGTGTGTGCTGTCTTGAATAAGTTCTACGGGCGTACATAAGAGGGAGTATTTCTGCTATGAATTACAAGAACACAACTCTCTCCAATTACACAAATCGTACACTGCCAAACAGACATCACTTTTTGCCCACGCATGATGTTGCGTAACACTCTTCTTTTCTTTTCTTTGGCTGCTACCAACACCAATGTTTTTGCATCCGCTAGTCCAACAGAAAACTGCCCGAATCTTGGACCAGCTTTTGTTCATGACTTCGAGTTGAAAAAGACCAAAGCATTCAAAACTGCGGAAGCCGCCTTCCCGGATGTTCTTGAGACTTTGTTCTCCAAGGGGGCAATCAGCAAGAACACGAGTACATTCTCCATCGACGTTTTCTCGACAACAACCAACGAGTCCGTATACAGCTATCATCATATTGCACCCGACAACAATGCTACACTACCAGAGGGAAGAGTAGATGATGAGTCCATCTACCGCATTGGCAGTGTGTCCAAGCTATACACTGCATATGCTATCCTGGCTGCTGCCGGCACCAAGGTCATGGACCGACCTGTGACCGATTATATTCCTGAGCTACTTGGCAGCTCGAGCCCGAACACTATCGATTGGAAAGAGGTCACGATTGGTGCGCTCATGTCGCAGCAGGGAGGAATCGGTGGAATGCGTAAGCGTCGTTCCATAAATTTGCTGGGTGAGGATCTTACTAACACGTCTCAAAGCCACCGAAGCGAGCACTTGCTTCGCAGAGCCGACTCCCGACTGTCCCATACTGACTGTGCAAGGTATGATCTGACTGTGATATTCCCAATTATGCGGTCTTCCAGACATAACTGACCAATTCTGAAGACTTCCTCGGAGTGATGCGTGATCATACACGACCGGTCACCCTCCCTTTCGCCAACCCGCTGTACTCAGATGCAAGCTGGGGCGTTCTTGGTGTGGTTCTGGAGCGTCTGTCAGGCCTCCCTTATAATGATGCACTCCATGAGTTGCTTGGAAAACCGCTCAATTTGAATGGCACATCGTCGATTCTGCCGCCGGACGAAGATCTGAACGCGGTGATCCTTCCAGGACCCGTGGGAGAAACTGCGTGGGGCTTCGACAACCCAATCACCGCAGCGTAAGCTTTTTCTCTGGCATAAATTGTGAGAGGGAACCTAGCTGACAAGCTCCAGATCCGGCGGTGTCTACTCCAACAACGCTGACTTGCGCGCCATTGGAGTTTCGATCTTGCAGTCCAGGCTACTCTCGCCAGCCGCAACTCGAGAATGGATGAAACCCCGCGGCAACACCGGTACTCTAACATCGCAAGTTGGCGCGCCTTGGGAGATTAATCGTCTTTCCCTACCAGTCGCACCTAACTCAACTCGCACACGCGTCTCAGACCTTTACACCAAGCTAGGTGGTCAACCTAAATACGCAGGTATCTTCGCTCTATCCCCAGACCATGGTCTCGGGTATTCCGTCCTCGTCGGAGGACCAGCCGCCGTAGCCAACCGCGCTGCTCTTCGCGATGTAGTCGCCGAAGTTTTCGTCACTGCTGCCGAGCAAGCTGCTCTGGAGAACGCGGAACAGAAGTTCACAGGAACTTTCGTCGACGAGGTCGCCCAAGGCGCCAACATTACCTTGACAGTGGACCAGGATCGACCCGGCCTGGGTTTGAAGGACATCTACATCAATGGCACAAACGTGATCGCTGGATTCTTGGGACTGCCACCACCCGACATTGCGCCTGTGAATGTGAGCGTTCGCTTGTATCCCATGGGTGTTGAGTGGCGCGGTCCCGAAGCTAGCGATGCGACGATCTACTCGTCTTACCGTGCCTTCGCGCAGGTTGTCCCTGATAATCCGAGAGCAGATGTCGAGGGAGGTGAGGGATTGTTCGATCACTGCGTGACCTGGCAAAGCGTCGGGTTCTGGTCTATTGGCGGTGTTGCGACAGATGAGTTTGTGTTCGCAACGCTGGACGGGGAGCTAGAGAGCGTGAGCTATCCTTTCGGCAATAATACCTTCTTGAAGGTCAGATAGGATTAGGTGTATACAAAAAGATGGTCGTCTTTTGAATGGGAGAAACTCGTGTATAGTATGCCAGATTATATAATAGCCGAAGAGGTAGTTGATGGATACTGTATATTGCACCATGGAGGATGCATTCTGTCCCCATCGCTTGGCGGTTCCACTGCATCGGCAATGTCTCACAAACAAAACTCTTTCTACTACTTCACAAGCCCACCAGTATTATTGAACATCAGCAGCATCCCTTGCATCACTGAAATATATCCAGGATCCGATAATATGATGATAACAACAATGATAGAGCGGTCATAAACGAATCACTCGGCCAATCCCCCGCTTTTGTTTTTGTCTAAAAAGGAGGCCGCGGACGCCGAACGCTAAAGATTTCCGCATCGGCATTATGAGTCTGCGCCATGTCGTATATCAACGCGCCCTGTGGTGATTACTTTTTCTTACTAGGTTGGCAGCTGTCATTCTCTTAAAACATTTCCTTCCTGTGACTACAAGGGTCTCTCCCTCTAGTTTCTGCGCAAAAGCTTGTCAAGATAATCTTGATACCTGGGCGGAAGTCGAAGACTCGCTGTCGAGTGGCGAAAGTCTTTATACTTTGATATTGAAAGACTATCTTCTTTGGTCTGACTCGATATCTGGTCTCCTAGAGCACTCGGAACGAAACACTAAATTTACGCAGAGGCGCTCTTACCTAATCTATCAGACTTCACTTACGACTGTGGGGCTCCTGCACACTCTCACGGAGAACCGCATATAAATCTCAACTCTCGAAGATTGGCCTACAAGAACAAAGCATAAACTTGAACTTCTTCAAACACAATATAACAAAATGTTCGCCTGGTTCACAGGCAGCTCGGAACGACCACCAACACTCCTCAACTACCGCACATCCACGGCATTCATCACCGCCACAGTCGCCTTCGCCATCTTCACAGACATCTTCGTCTACGGCATCATCGTGCCCGTGATTCCATTCGCCCTGACCGAGCGTGCCGGCATCCCAGAATCAGACATCCAGTACTGGACATCGATCCTCCTCGCGATCTATGGCGCGGCCCTGCTCGTCACTGCGCCCGTTTGCGGCTGGCTGGCCGATCGGTCGAGTTCGCGGAGGACGCCTCTGCTTCTTGGACTGTTGGCATTGGCTGGGAGTACGGTGATGCTGTGCGTGGGACGATCGATCGGCGTCATTGCGGCGGGGCGTGTGTTGCAGGGGGCGTCTGCGGCGGTGGTCTGGGTTGTTGGACTTGCTTTGTTGGTTGACACGGTTGGTGGAGATGAAATTGGACAGGCTATGGGACATATCGGGCTTGCCATGAGTCTCGGTGTTCTGTTGGCGCCACTTCTTGGAGGTGTTGTGTTCGAGAGAGCTGGCTACTATAGCGTTTGGGCTATGGCGTTCGCGCTCATCGGTCTCGACATCATTTTGCGGCTTGTGATGGTGGAGAGAAAAATTGCTGTGAGGTGGGATTCAAGGTTCGAGCCTAAGAGGGCGGAAATGAATGCCACCGAGCAGAAGAGCATCGCCAAACAGCTTGACGAAAAGCCCGATGGAACAGAGAGCGAGGATGACAAAAAGACGAAAGAGACCGCCTCGAGTCCCATCGATCAGCAAAGCCATGGACAAGACGACCCCAAAGCCCGCAACAAATGGTTCAACCGCTTACCCCCAGTCCTCAAACTCCTCGCCTCCCGCCGCCTCCTGTCCGCCTTCTGGGCCGTGCTCATCCAATCCTCCCTCATGACCTCTTTCGACTCGGTCCTCCCACTCTTCACCAAGAACACCTTCGGATGGAACGCCACGGGCGCAGGCCTCATCTTCCTGCCCATAGTCGTCCCAACTTTCGCCGGCCCGCTCATCGGGCACCTCTCTGACAAGCAAGGCCCGCGCTGGTACGCCACCGCAGGATTTGCCGGCTGCACGCCGTTCCTGATCCTGCTCCGCCTGGTCGACCACGACTCGCTGCGGCAGAAAGTCCTGCTCTGCGCGCTTCTGGCCCTGATTGGACTGTTCTTGACGCTTGCTTTGATCCCTATGATGGCGGAAGTTACGTATGCGGTTATGGACAAGGAGAGCAGACGGCCGAAGGGTTATTATGGAGTGAATGGTGCTTACGCACAAGCTTACAGTTTGTTCAATATGGCGTGGGCGGCGGGGTGTATGGTTGGACCGCTGTTGGCTGGCTTGGTGGTTAATTCCAAGGGCTGGCCAACGGCGACGCTTATCCTCGGATGTGTTAGTATCTTCACCGCGTTGCCAGTGGTCATCTGGACCGGTGGAAGCTGGCGGAAGAGAAAAGGAAGGGACACGAAAGCCGAAAGAGCTGCAAGGATGGAAGCGCAGGCGTGAGAGCATTCAATTCGCATTGCATTGTATATACCTGCATAGCGTTGTAAATAATTCATCAAATCGTTTATTCGTGCTAACCTCATAAAATCGTGCCACATATCTTCCGGCCTGTGATCATTTTAATGCAAAGCAGACTTAGCATAACCCAGATAATCCACGCCATACTGGTCCACATTAAGCGCAGCCTCGCTGCCGTCCCACAGCATCACGCCACCGAAGTTCTCCACATACAAACCTCTCGCGGTCCTGACCCTAGTACCCAGTCCGCTACCTTTCACATAACCACTGCCGGCACCCTCAAATCCAGCTGCGCCGATGTATAGTCTTGGACCACGCACTTGCGTCCCGCTGGCCAGAAGATCCGACCATGCTTTGAAGCTTTGCCGGAAACCTGGCGCATCGATGTTGCAGCTCGGGTTATTGTAGAATTGAACCCAGACAAAGTCGGCTTGTTGCAGAGCGCCGAGGGGAATCGACTCGTCGGGTATCGGGCATTGTGGAGCAGCTGAAAGGTAATAAGTTTTGCTATCGTCGGTATCGAACTGCTCGCGCAAAGCGATGGCGAAAGTTTCGTAATGATCGGTGTTGTGATTCTCGTTGTCGATATCGAAGCCATCGATGATGATGTCTGATCCAAAGGGACGCAACCCCGCGTAGAGGCCATCGCCTGCTCCGAAGAGATTCCACAGTGCCGAAGCGAATTCTGTTGCCTGTGTATCGGAGGTGAAAGATGTGTTTGAGTTGTAGCCGCCGAGAGACAGGAGGACTTTCTTGTCTAGCGCCTGGCAGGCGGCGATTTCGGGCGCCAGAGCTGAGCAGTCTTTGAGGCCTGGGGCGGTATCTGTCTGGCTGGGTGTTTGGCCAGAACAACCTGGACCGAAGTCGATGGAAGGGTAGCCGTTGGCGTCGAAGAACGAGAAGACAAACGACAGGATGACTATGTCAACGTTCGGGTTGCTGCATAGTGAGCTCAAGCCGCCTTTCTTAGTAGCAGGCGTAGTCCCGTAGTAGACTGCGACATTGTCCTCACTCTCCGCATCAAACAGATATGGAGACGCGGTGGGCACCACGCTCTCTACTATGTAAGTGATGGTTGCTGTAGAGTTCAGGGCGCTGGAATATCCAGAGCTGGACGAGGCTGTAAACGCATCAGATGCGATATAAGGCTTGGTCCAGGGTGCTGGTGGCGTGAAATTGGTCCCGTTCATCGCAGGGAACGAATCGTTGCTTCTAATGCCTGTCGACAATGGGACAGCCGGTGCGACTGTCGTCATGGAAGTCCTAGTCTGGGTGATTCGCGTCGAGCGTGTAGTCATGAAAGCTGTGACATCTGGTCCACCGCAAGGCCGCAAAGGTCCAGCGCCGCCAAGTGGCTTACATAGGGAGGAAGTAGCAGACTCGATCGATGAAGAGGCCGTCGTATCGATTGAAGTAATTGCCGGGACAACTTGCGTAGCCGGTGATGGCGCTGGTGACAGAATAGGTCCGACGGGCCCGACAGGTGAGTCCGAGCCATCGTTGTAGCCAGACAACAGCTTTTCAAGAGCCTCCAAGCGCTGCTCGAGTGAAAGAATGAAGTTGAACAAGTCCTCTGGTAAATCGTTGAGGCCCGCGTGGATCTTCAGGATATCTTCAATAACTTCACCGCCTACTGTCAAAGATGGTTCGGGGGAATCTTCTGTGATGTCGGCCGAGGAGACCGGGCTCGGTAAAGCAATCTCAACGAGACCGGCTGTCAAAATTGTAAAATCGTCCGTGGTAATCGAGTCTGCACGACCAGCATGTCTGTGCAAAGGCCGTCGGTGCGCATGGCGGGCCAAAGATGTGCAAATAAGAGCAGAGAAAATGCAGTAGGATTTAATAACTCTGGAGCTTCGTTGAGACATGTTGGCTGCCCTCAAGAGAAGGCTCTGAGTTGCTATACTTCTTCATACTTACATTCGACGCTGCCTTGTTACATATATGGTCAGTCATGTCGGAGGCTGTAGCAAGAATGGAGGCAGGGAGTGAGCTGGCAAGTGCATGAAGCGAGGTGCAAAGTCCACATTCCTCACTACTGCCACCTGATTCCCTCAAGGGCCATAGACAATCGCGTTTCGAAGATCAATTCACAATAGCCTGCGATACCCAGGCTGCAATAATCGCTGTCTTCCGTCAGAACTCACCGTCAACGTCAAATATTTTCTCATATAACGTTTTGCGATCATTGCGATCTCTTGATTAGTGAGGTGAGGTCGCTGATGGTTCACGAGACTTTACCCTGTGTCTCTGCGACTCCAGTTTTCACATGCAAGGTTGGGGTTGGCGTGCATGATCGACAACCAATGTACGTCTTTGTCGATCCGGCTGGTTGATCGGTTTGTGCCGGCCATTTTTGCGCATGGAAATGTGTCAATCTATGCAGTAAGAAGTTCAGGAGGAAAGATAGAATCTCTAGGAGTCGTCGGAGTCGCATTATTTTGCAGCTCGTCGTGATTCTGCCGGGGCATAAGGTGCACGAAGAACTTCAGTACGCTGGTATTCAAGACTCAAGACATTGGCAGCAAACAAACTTTTAAAACCGTTGAGGTACTGCCAGAGCCAAAAACTGCCGTCCCTTCGTGGTTCAAATGTCACGCATTGCCAGGTACAAGCGCATCATATCCACCGTCATCGTGGAAGATTCCTGACGTGAACTTGGCCGCATGTCGACTCTGTCGCGTAGGACCCTCAGAGGCCTTGGCTGCTCACCATGTTTCGGGTTGGTTTAACACGTTTGAGTAGCGATCAGTGTTCATGCAGGCTAAATGGCTCAAAAGCAAGCATAACAGCGGCACAGCACTTTTTGAGTTTCAATTCGAGGACGTCATATGTTGCACGCCCGGCACCCTCGAACCGCTCTCGTCTCAATTTGAGTCGTTGATCGTCAGGACTGAGTTCTGTCATACCCACATCAAGCGACAGTTCTTCGGTAGCATCTGCGGCACAAGGGCTGGGAGGTAAGATGGTGTCTCGGAATGTCGGAGGGGAGCAGAAGAAATGCTAGCCCTACGATCTTCGATGCCCCGCCAAGTGCAGTGGATTCCTGGAGGGGAGGAGATTGCGCTCAGCTGCAAGTACCCTGCAAGTTCCGAGGCTCGTGGGAGGGCAGAGCTGAGAAGCGCCACCGACTCGATTCCGGTGCTCCCGGAAGGCTGGGCCGTTCTGTATGCACGATTATGCATGGCGATTACGAGCTATCTGTAGGTTTCAAGCGCGTGCTGAAAGCCTAGAAGGACGAAGAGGTCGAGAGTGTGGTTTTTGCGCGGTGAAGGGTGTTAATAATCTATACGATACATGAGTGTATTGCTGGAGAAGAGGCGGTGACAGAAGAAGTCGATTCGCCATGGCAATAATGATGATGGCCAATTTGACATCCATGATCGGAAATCCGAACAGCCGTGGTAGCGAGCGAAGAGCCCGCTTTTTGCTTGCAGTCCGCAGCCAACGACTGCCCTTTCCGCAGCTCACCCACAGATCAGCGCCGACCCTGCCTGAGCCTGAGCCTTCGCGCAAACTCTCTTGCGGTCATGGTAGCGTAGCATGGCTCGCATGTCAGTAGTAGTGGTAGTGGTAGTGGTGGCATCGCATCTTGCTCGCAGCGCCATGTGCACGCCGGTTGGTAGACGACGGCTCGTAGCTCAGCCTCGCAAACTACTGCTAAGGATTGTACCGTCACCGTCACATTCCGCCGCCGCCGTCGCCGTCCCTTCCCTTCGCTTGATCGCTGGATGACACTTGCAAGAGACGAGCAAGGGTGTTGGCCGCTATCCCCAATACAAACCCTAGTCTTGACGACCGGTCCGCCTGTTGTGCCTCCATCCACCGCTCAACCAGCGCTCCACCGTACAACAGTAGTTAGTGCTGTGTTATTTTCTGTTTGTCTACACAGCAAGAACTGCTGGCCGCAGCACCTCGACCTCGACTCAGCCTCGCACCACGACTACTACGCCCACCCAGAGACACGACTACGACGACTCGCAGCCTCGCTGGCGCGGCAGCCAAGTCCAAACCCACTCTGTCCTCCTCTCGAGTGATGCATCTGGCGCTGGCGCCGAGTCTCTGTATTTTGGCGGTTATTCCCAGCAGCAGAGTCTTTGATACTGTGCAATCCATACCACAATGACCTCGCATGGGTCGTCAACGGTTGCAACGGCAACTTCGAAACAATCTCGAGCCAGGCTGCATAAGCGCGGCAGTTCCACAAGTTCTTCACCGGCACTAGGGCCTCCCTCGACGCTGAGGAACAGCATAGATGCATTCACCACGCCTTTTGCGACCTACGAGGAGCCCTCGTCCGCGCACTCTATAACATCGACCCCGAAGCTGAAGCCTTATCTGCGCAAAACTTCCAGCACAAAAGACGACCAAGGAAAGCTCGACTTGTCACGGTCAACAACAGAGAACGAGGGTCTGGCAGGCTTAGGTATACAAGATATCGGCGCAAAGACGGCCAGCGATGTCTCCTTCTCTGCAAATCCAAGGAGGAGGACAACCTCACATTCGAGGACTGTGAGCGGCTGCTCGTCTGTATCCAACGGTTCTGGATCTTTCAAGCCTACGCACCCTTTCATCCACCCAATGCGACAGACACCCAGACCATACACACCTCCTATACCAACGCACCACTCGAGCAATTCATCGCTCAACGACGACGAGGCCGACGAGAGCAGTGATGTGGTCGACGACGAGTTCAAGCTTGGCAATGGATATCGCTCTCGGCGCAGCATGTCAATCAGCTCCACGCCCCAGATAGCACCAACGCCTTTGTCACAATCGCATACAGCCTTGGAACTAGGCATGGTCCCTAAGCTGACTAGCAACGTTTCGCAATCGAACCTCTCCACCCTGTCAACCAAATCAGGTTCGCCGCCAAAGCAAAGTAGAAGCCGAGGCGAATCCACCATTTCCGAAGACCAAGCCATATCGCCCTCTTCGCGCACGAGCATCGACAAAGCGTTCTCGTTCGTCTCCCGTAAATCAGACGTTGAGCTCACCAGCCGGGAAGAGCGGATTCGTGAAGCCAGGCGCAAGTTTGAAGAGAAGGAAGCTGAGAAGACCCGCAAAGCTGAGAAGGAAGCATATAAGAAACAAGAACACGACCGCTCAAGACTACATCGCTATGAAGAACGGCAATCGCGGAGATCTGAAGCCTCCGACCGCAACGGCAGTAGACGGCCGAGCATTGTCAGCACAACTCTACAGATTAGTAAGAACAGAAAAGACGAGCGGAAGAGGGACAGCATTACCGAGAAGTTCGACTCGCGAGCTTATGAGAATTACGCGGAGTCCAACGAAGCATCACTCCCTGTGCGAGGAAGAAAAGCAGGAGCATCGGAGAAGACACCTGCCACTGTGCAGAAATATCACCCCAAGCCGGCCAAAGGCAGCTGGGTGAAGTTCGAGACCTGGGTGAGGACCAGAGTGTCTAGCTGCGGTGGAGAACGCCGGGCATAGCATGTCTCATACGTGATGTTCCGCCGCAGGACATCAAGGTTGGAGTATTTGTTTTATGCGGAGCAGAAAAATACCCCGGAGGCCACAAGTAGTTTACGTTCCAGTTGGACATTTCGGACCAATTGCGGTGGACACATGTGTTTGCGATGCAATTTTCCGGCAAGCTTGCGAGCTTCTCGCCGGCAGTACACGCGTGCTGGTGGCTATATAACGACTGCAATGAATAACGACCTTTACATCTGATCGTTCGTCACACGTGTTCCGCACGTTTCCATACCATTCCCCTCTTGTCGAATTGATGTCGTATAGTCTTGGCACGGACTGGTCTTGACATGTCGTGGCTTCAATGCATCGGCCGCAGGAACATCAGAACACGATCTCCATGTGACTGTTCAAGACCAAAATCGTCATTGCGACTCCACACCTGACTGACGCGAGATTGGGCACTGCGCTGTACCTGAGAAGAAAGCCGTTTCACAAGGCCGCTCTCCGCCAAAACGAGGCCCGCATGACGTAGCTTCCCTGGCCATAGCTCTGCCTTGCTGCATCATCCCACCTGACACGCGACCTCTCCCTCCTGGCCATAGCTGCTGTTTGTTCTGCTAGAAAGCTACCTCTTGCTTGTTCTCTTCTTCCTCTCATCCAAAACCAATCCTCACAACTACATTACACTCGTCTTACGAACTTACATCCACCACACCACCACCACAACAACACCCCACACAACCCCTCCACCACACATCAACATGCGCGGAAACGCTACCCAGATCAGAGTCCACTACAAGGGCGACAACGACGACTTCATTGTCTTCGCTGAGAACGCTCAGGCTGTTCAAGACTGGAAGAAGGACAGGAGCATTCCCCTTGCCCAGGTCGTCGACAGCTTCAAGGTCTTCGTCACCCACAAGTATGTCTCCCTCCACCCCACCATTAGCCTCCTGGTCAGGCACTGGGCAGCATCAAAGACTAGGAGATAGCATAGCTGACACAAAAACCAACAGCCACGGCAACCAGGGCACCCTCGACACTGCCGCCAAGGGCACTCTTGAGGCCGAGTTCGGTAGCTCCAAGGATGAGGACGTCATTATCAAGATCCTCGAGAAGGGCAACATCATCGAGAGCGAGGTAAGACTTAGCCTTCTGGCACCTCTTCATCTGACAAGACTCAATGAGCATCAACTGACATACATGTCTCAGAACTCTGGCCGTGACGGTGTCAAGAACGTCAGCGCCGGCGGCGCCGTTGCCCACTAGATATACCCACTCACCATGACGACGAGCAAGGAAGACGAACATTTACGATAGACGAACGCGTTGTGTTGCATACCCCCATTAAGCTGGGGAGCGGAGGCATTGAAACAGACCACATAGCGTGAAACATCGCCGTGGCTCTGGTGCCTACAGGCCTGAACAGGACGTCATTGCCACACGACCACTTCGAAAGATGGGGTCTTCGGGTGATGACCCTACCGACAGCTTAGAAGCCGCATCTTAATCAAGAAATGAACAAAAAAAGTTTGAAACACATACCATTTGATCCTGTTGTTCCCGTGTGAGTGTCACTTTCTCCTGTCTTGAAGTCTGTATTGAGCTTTGTTACTCTTGCAGGGCGCTGGCATTAGTCTAAGTCTTCACCGACCGATCATCTCTTGCGTTTAGAACAATCTCATCGGACGCTCCTCACATTGTTTGCTGTCACATGCAAACATGCGCATCTGCGCTAGCTGTGCAGCGTGAAGTTGCATTTGCTTCATCGTGGTTGGCTTGCTTGCTGTTAGCTTCCCGCTCCCGGCTCACTTTGTACAGACATTCACTCCATCCATGCCTCTTAAGACTTAGTGACTAAGCTGGCACGTGTGTACGTCCTCAATAGCGGCGTCGAATGAGATTTTGCGGACTCTGATTCAGATGTAATTGTCTGACGCCTCCGCGACTTTTTCCTCACTCTCTCACCTACGTTCATCTTTCACATGACAGTCCCCGAGCTACACTTTCACGAGATTACATCCGACTGACCGCTTTGGATTGTCATTTGCATAGATGCGATTGACGTCCTTCTCTTGACTTACTTACTACCACACTCCTTCCACTTTGCATCACATTTTCCTCAACAGCTGCGAGCGAGTATTCAAGACGTCGCATACTACCACCTCGCTCTTTGGATTCCGAGAAGTGCTCTTGGTCGCATTCAAAAGCAGATACGTACTCATCAGCGATTAAAGACACAACCGCAACCGCGACACATACACCTAGCTTGGACAAGAACACATCGAGCAACATTACCACAGTGCTGAACATCGCAGCGCGCACCCAGAACTACACCGTCACACACATCACCACTTCAATCGGAGTACCAAGTTGCATACACCCCGATATCAAAGCAGACTACTATTCAGCATGCAACACACATCAACTACGCCGGATGATGCCATCCAGCGTTTCTTCAGTGACAGGCTGCGCCCAGTAGGACTCGTTCAAGAGGCGAGATTTAATGGTCACTACAGTCCCGCCTATGCCGCCGAGGCTGACCGCCTGGGAAAGATGTATGGCGTGCCACCAGAACTCGTTGACATGATATTTGAGGCGGCCGACCACATCATCTGGACCGAGATTCCCGGCACTCGAGTGTACAAGCATCTTTCCTTCATGCGTCGCATCTTCCCCAATGCTGCGAAAGCCTTCACTCCTCCTGCAGATGGGTCCTGTCCGTTCATCGACAAGTTGCCATTTGAGATCCGCAGAAAG
>Ga0265797_10000756_pt1 | contig 58967 bp, 63 predicted proteins | sample P2T30metagenome_FD_192433 | JGI IMG/M metagenome (GOLD analysis project Ga0265797, IMG submission 192433) | Plant litter microbial communities from East Loma Ridge, Irvine, California - P2 T30 | ecosystem: Environmental > Terrestrial > Plant litter > Unclassified | place: USA: California... | reverse complement strand
GCGGAGACGTGTCTTTTACTTGCAAGCAAAGCGCTTCGATACCCCTACTTGGGAGCGCTGGGAATAAGGTTAGATAGTAAATCAATGATAATACTCAATATCAACACTCTTGATCTGGTTGTCGCGTGACTGGTTCGACTCTGCTTTGTGTGTGTGACTTGCCTGTTCGAATGTCGAGCTTGTCATCGACGTACGACTTTGTCGTCTTGACGCCTGCTCAACGTGCCACTGCGCTGTTGACTCGAGATAATGGGTTGCTCGTACCACGTTTGAGTGCTGCAGTGAGGGCGTCGCCATGGCCACGGACACGGCCATCGCTACGTTGGCATTTTACACGTGGTGTGACCGTGGCACGAGCGCTTGTGAACCTCGGAACCATGTCGCGACGGTCGACGGCTCTCAGCGACCATGAACCCATGTCCAACAGATGTCCATTTTGTAAGAATCAAAAGAGTAGGTAGCACGTAGGAAGATTAAGAGCAGGTGAAGTTGAAATTAACGTCTGACAGCTTTGTGGTGGGCCCCACAAGGAGTGTCAGATCTTACGCGTCTCGCGTGGGGTGGGGTCGGATCGGATCTGCGCGGATAGGAGCGATCGGTGTCAGGGGTGCGAAGTGATGTGTGAGTGTCAAGGTGGGATTCCTTGTAGGAAGGGTACACAGCGGATGGCATGGGTGGGTGGATATTGTGAGGCTGGGATTGTGGGGTGGTTGGGGTGGTGTGGTGTGGTTGAGATGCGGGTGGTGTGGTTGAGATGCGGGTGGGACTGGGGAGGGGCGAAAGAGAGGGGAGGCTGGTGGGGTAGAACAGTTAGGGTATACGTAAGAAAGATGTGATGATTTGGTAGGTGTGCGAAGATTGTCTTGGTAGAACAAAGGAAAGTCTAGTTGGATTTGTTGTTGGAACTGTGGTTGGTCGTGAATTTGGTCGTGAGTGGGGTTGATCTTTTCAACTTTCTTCGCTGCCTAGTCGCGGACAATCATCTTCATCTTTGCATCAATGAGCGATTGCTCCATATGCACCCGTAATCGCAATATCTTTGTTCTTGCTGTCAGGCTGATCTCCGCCTGACGTAACGGTTTCGCTTGCTGCCTGCTGCTGCCTTGCGGGTTGCCCAACCACTACCTAGCTGAAGGTATAAAATTCGTTACCACTGCTGTTGTCGCTGTCTTCTTTATCCATCTTCGGATTGCTTTTGCACTTGTCATTGATGAAGGGTTTCGCATTTTGCCGCTGATCTGAACGTCTTGTGAAAATTCACGTTTAGATTATCGTGTCGTGTAGCTTTCTTGAACGTCCTGCTCGAACTTTGCCATTCGTCTGCTGCTCACGCTCTGCCATTCATCTGCTCGTCAAGCAATCAACTCAACATTCTCTATGGTCAGAGTCCTTACCACCATGCAAATCCCTCCTCCCAAGCAGAACAACCTTCATCACACTCACATTCAACCCCCTACTCTCCGCAAGTTCCACCATGAGATCAGCTCCTTCTCCCACCGCGCGGAAGACGCCGCAACATCGCTGTACGCCATCAGTTACTACTGCAGCTCCCTTTTCGGCAGCGGTGCGCTCCAGCGTGACATTGCGAGTAGACTGATTGGCGTTGCTGGTGCGTTGACGTTCCTGGGTAGCTTTGTTGATGATGACCAGCATGTAACGCCGTTGCTGAGCATAAGAGATTTGGAGACTGTGAGTGAGAATGTTGGGGCGTGTGAGGTGCTTGTTGTGAGGATTCGTGAGGCGATGAAGAGGCTTGAGGAGTTCTTGGGGTATGAGAAAGGTACGGTGGGTATTCCGGCGAAGTTCAATGCGTTCAATAAGGGGGAGGAGGGAGAGGCGTTGGGGGTCCTGAAGCGCTGTTGTGATGTCGTCATCAAGGCTACGATGATTGCTAGGAGAGAGGTTTTGTTGAGGCGGAGAGCGCTGTAAGTGTCTCCCTCCCCTAGATCTTGCTAGACCATGCTGACAATTTGCTCACAGTTACGATACCGAAGAGCGCGAGCTCGAGCACTACCAGCACCCACGACTCCAGACGGCACTGGCTTACTTGGAGATGTTCCCTGGTGCGGCGAAAGGATCGAAGACAAAAATCCCTGCGCCAGCAACAGAAGACGGGGTGCCACCAGAGGCGCAGCCGTTTTTGCCACTTCCATTTTCGCTATGTCCGTTGTAAGTCAAGGCTTCCGAGCATCATGTTGAAACCTTACTGACTTTACATAGGCCACAAGACAATGCAGCTTTCAAGACTCCGGCGCGATTCATTTGTGGGAATTTTGTCGGGAGTGACACAGTACGTAGGCCAGATGTCATGACCGAAGCAATAGAAAATCCTGACGGCGGCGACGACGACACGCCCAAGTCTACACGACAAGTCACGCATATATCTGAGACTATCCACGAGGGATCCAGCATCGACAAGAGCACTGCCACCACCACACGAAGCAAAGCCATTGACAACATGATGACACGCGTCTCAAGGTTCTCACTGCAACCACACCAAGACCTCGAGATTTACATTCTACGCCCACACACGGAAATGTCGAGTTTTGGATTCACATTGAATCTCAAAGCCGAAAAGCTACATCTCGACAGGGAGTCCATCCTAGCCCATATGAAGGACAATCAAAAGCACACGTCAGCCCTGGATATTCACCCCGATCAGCTCTGCCTCGTCACTTCGCACACAAATCTGCGCGGTGGTCGCCTTGTATCGATGCAATACGCCAAAGCCATGAATATCAGTACCCCAATGGGCGTGCTAAACATGCAACCATTGGTGTTCGTAATCCAAGTCGAAAAGCAGAAGAAAGGAGAAACACACAACCCCCCACCCGCAAACCACTCTCCATTTTCCGTCGGCCTGAGAGGACCCCTCTTCACAAAGCCCGCCTTCAACACAACTTATGCGAATAGAACATCCTACCTCGTCGAGTCAGGCGAGTACCCATTAGATTCCGTGCAAGCCTATCAATCCATCACTACGCTTCCTCCCTATCAGAAACAGTCTTTCGAGGAGCTCCGGCTCTCTGACTACGCTAGTGGCGCTGTTGATGAATACGGACGCGCATCGACACTTCTGGGAGGTATACACGGTCTATTTGGCGCACAGGGGCCGTCGAAATCTGCGCAGTCGCCTGTACGCGCCGGACCTTTCGGCACTCCAGACACGCGCGAGGATACTACTGTAGGTGGGACATATTACCATCCGCATGGATGTGTGAAGGCTGATACGACGCAATCAATTGACTGGCTTCCACCCTGCTGCGTCAGTCGTATCCGGGGCAACAGCGAGGGTACTTCGACGACGCAGCCGGGACCATTTTCTTCTATCGGCTTTGGTCAGGCAAGCAAGAAGCCTATAAGGGGCGCAGCAATACCCTCCGGTCCCACATGCTCGCTACTAAACACCGACAGCTCGTTCTTTAACAGTAAGAGCAACGCTACAAGTGGTGCTGTGGGCCACTCGGCCTTGTCAAAACCTGTGAGCAACCTCTTTGGCGGTACTCAATCTCAGTCTTCCTTGTTGAGTGCTCGTTCTGCCGCCAACACGGGCGGCGGACTGTTTGCATCAGCACCAGAGTCCTCATCTGGTAGTCTATTCGGTCAGCCGCAGCAAAACGTTCGCAGTGATGCTCCGCTAGGAGCTCAAGCATCGACCGCATCTGGTGGATTGTTTGGACACGGTGCTAGGCCGACCCTCTTCGGTGGTGGAGATGGCAATGCTTCTACCAGTCTCTTCGGCAATACCGCACGGGCTCAATTCTCACCTGGTGGATCAGGAAAACGAGGCACCGGCGGTAGAAGTGGTTTGCCAAAAGTGCGAAACGAGCTGGGTCACATATCCGTCTGCGGAGCAGACGATCCGCATGTGTGATATTTGCGATGGAAAGAATGATGCTGATTTTGGGTTGTGTGAGCGTCGAATTTGGGAAAATACTGGATTCATTAATCTTATATAGGGCAGAACGAAGAATTTACGTAGATTACTTGGGTTTAGCAGTTTTGGGACAAGGATGACCTCGGATTGTACAAGAGGAAAAGGGACTGTGAGCAGCATGCGATATATGAGAAGATTTTAGACCAACGAATAAACTGATAGCTCATACGAGTCAGTCCTAGATGTAGCCTTTGATCTCTCTCTTCCAAAAGGAAAGTAAGACCTTCAAATCTATGTCTCAATGTACAACCCAACTGATCCGACAAGACCGACTAAAACGCCACTCGTTTCTTTCACTTCTCAAGTACAGCTAGTTCCAAGCTCAAAGCATGTGCATCCAGTGGGGCATGGGTTTGGAAGCACAATGGTGTTACCACCCGTTCCCTTGTAGTAGCTCTTGAGGTGCTGAGAGATGATGTCTCCCATAGCTTTGTGCGCATCTTGGGTGGGATGCAGTGTTCGCGCAATGTATCCGTTCGAGCCGCTATTCGACGCAGCCGCATATTCCTCCTGCGAGATGAATAGTCTGGCGGGGTTGTTCCACAGATATACCTTATCGCTCTTGTTGATTTGATCGTCGAAGATGTGTCCTCGCTCACAGAATCGGTGGCCGTGGAAGGCGGAGTTAATGTCGAAGTATTGTATCTTGGAGTCGCCGAAGCTTTGCACGGCCCTTCGGATTGCCGCGTTGAGGCCATCAATCTACGCAGTGTGAGACCAGTCCGAATGCAAAAGTCGGACACTTACAATGGCATTAAAATCCTTTCTCATCCCTTCCACTACTTTTTGCTCTTGGAGGGCCCACTGGACTTTGAATGACCAATCGTTGCATGCCGCGTCGAACTCGGGAGCGAAAAACCATGGGTAGCCAAAGTATATCAAAGTTGCCTCGTTTCCCGCTACCGATCTGTGAGCACGCCATTTGCGAATGGTGTCTACCGCTTTTTACTCAATTCCTGCGATTCTTCCTCGCACCATGTTGATCTCATATCTGCACAATCCGTTAGGTTTCTCCGCATTGTCGAGCTCGTATGGGGTCTTGTAATCCTTCCTTGGATCAGAATGGAATAAACACGAGTCGGCCGTGGGATAGAAATCCATCTACCATCGAGCATACTGATTAGCTTTCGATTCTCCAAACAATGAATCTGCCATCGTGTGCGCTATACTGTTGGTACTTACTATCAGCTGTTAGCAGGGTGTAACTTATAGATGTTGTATTGCGAGATCTTAATCCCGTTGTAGTCTTGTTACTCCGAAAGAGCGTTACTTACCATTGTTCCCACCCGCTTCCATCATAACAAGCTTTGGTCTAGTCATCTTGTCCATTTGGCCCTCCAGGTCCTCCAATTTTGCGCCGGAGCACGCTCGAAATTCGAAATTTGGATCATGCGCCTCTTTGCCGCCAGGTACCCAATCGTTAAACTGATCGTTCACAATTGTTGACCATGCGTACTTATACCTTAGACAGCCGTCCTTGTTGTCGTCGTAGGCGTTGTCTGATGCCCAAGTGATGCCACTTTACTAGTAGTCAGCATCGTAAGTCTGTGACCGTAACTACTGTGCCTAATTTACCGCCCAAGAGTCACCCATTGACGCGAATGTGAACTTATCCAGTCCTCGACGCGAAGTAGTAGGTGCATCTCGAGGATACGCAAGAACATTGACTGTAAGACTGATCAGTCCAGTGAGGAAGCCTTGACGAAGAAGCGTCATGAGGAATTGTATAGTTCTTTCGAGGTGAGTTTGTCTTAGGAAACTGAACGAGGTAGAACGAGGATGGGTTGCTCACATCTCACGTCTTGATCTTCTGTTCTCTTATATCCCATTTCTCGAAGGAACAATTCGTTGCATGGCCTTGATTAGCATCTCATTCAGGTTGGCTGTAGGATTTGTCTCAAGTTAGCGGCGTAGTGCCCTGTACGATACGAAAGTCACTTCAGAGTCCAAGCTGCGGCGGGCATTCAGAGCCGACTCGAGGTGCACGCCATCGTAGCTGATGTGACAGCGAATGTCCCGTCAGAAGTGAGTTCCGTTGCGCCTCTTCAAGGCATACTTGGCAGACCGCGTTCAGCGCCGCATCAGTGACGTCAAGCATGTTGGGCTCTTGACTGTTGACATATGCCGCATAACAGCAGCGTGTTGGGTATTGCGGGTTCAGCGTACGCTCAAGGGGCAAAGTCACGCACCGCGATAGCAAGGTCAAGCAAATCCTGTCGATCTTTCATGAAGCAAACGTGTAGCCTAGAGTCTGAATATAATCTGTAACGGTATAACCAGAGGATGAGTGAGGGGAGAACATGCGCTTTTTTTTTGACTATCTGCGGTGGGCCGAGCTGCATATATAGATAGCCATACATGAGCTATCCCACCTGGTACTAGCGGTTGGGCATGGCCCAAACCGTTACATAATCTGCGATGATTCATAGATCAAAGCAATATCATATCTTTGTAGATATTTCTTGTAGGAGATGTTGGATGGGCTCGGCCGTATGGTTAAAGCTGCTCTACAGGAGATGCATTTCGAAAAGCTGCGCGTGTGAGTCTAGGGGAGTCCCGTCGATTGAAGAAGAGGTAAGGGAGTACCCTGACTCGTTCAGACTGGTCTTCAGTGTCTTGAAGGTCAAAAGTGTGAAAGAACGAACGGGTGAATGAACAAGCGAACGACCGAACTGTGGGTATCGAAGCTAGACGTTCTGGTTGACCCCGTTGTTTGACTGCGTATCCTGGTCTCGTCGTTCATGGTCGCTAGGCACTACCTAGCAGACTCGCATACACATGACACTATGTCCAAGCCTTGTCTGGTATGTCTCGGACAAGATCCAAGAATGATCAACGCCAAGTTCCAACGTGCACTGAGTTCAAGTTTCAACAAAGCGACAAATGGTGAGCGGCGCGGAGAAGAGACTGATAGCGCATACACGATACCTGGCCATTCGAGGTGGATGTGGAATGGTGAGCGGGAGATAGCTCATACATGTCCAATCGGGGTGTTAGTACGTGCGGCGCTGTTGAAACCATGTCACTTGGAATGCGCAAAAACGCGGCCAAGAGCACGTTTTACGTCATGGATTGCTGTCCATCGACTCTCGAGACTATCATAACGAAATCTAATCTAAGAGTGAACGACATAGCTGTCACTCGTCGATCGAGGAGCTTCGGTCAGCGCTTGCGCTGAGCACGAGTAGCGAAGATCGCACCGCTCACATTCAACGTCCATGGATGTGGGTGAAAGGCCGCTTGGGCAAGGGTCTGCCATGTGTATCGCCTTGATGTTGCGCCGCGCAATGTGTCAATGTCTTGGATACTCGGTGTGGCTATAGCCTTTTGCATCAAGTATTATTGTCAGGCTTTCCCGTGAGACTGAATGTGAAACGCTTGGTGGCGCAGCCCAGCTGTTGTGCGGCGTGGTTAGCGCCACCCAGCTGTGCGGCCTGCATCTCGAGGTACAGAGCTCTTTGCTACTACCCAACTTCGTTCGGTTTCAGAGTTTCAATTTGTTCATCTATAATCGCTCACGCAACTATGCGTATTTAGTCTTTCACTCAGAAATAATAGTGGTTCTTTGAACGAACACAAGCAAACACCTACCATAGTAGACGGCGCAATTTACATTATGAGTAAAGATGATCGCAACTACCTAAAGGTCAGTTGTCCTTGATGTTTGCGGAGGAAAAAGAGGAGCTGACCACGAAGAGCAGGTGCATAGCGTGAGAACACGTACTTCTATCGCCTGGCGGCGAATAGTACAAGCTGGGCTGCTTTGCGCCGCTCTCACAACTTTGCCCTGGATCCGATCACGACTCGACATCACAGCGTTGCCGGTTTGGACGAGAGGATGCTTTCGAATGGACTCCAACGACTTCCAGATATCAACAATCAAGACCTAGAGCTCGATACCAAGTGTGTGACAGGGTGGTCGCATCCTCGGTGCAGAACTTTGGGTATAACATCACTGCCGAGAATGTTGCTGCTCAACAATGGCGATTTCTCGATGAAATTCCCCTCCAGGCGCACCAGAACTTTCGAGGCAGCATCCGTGTTGTTCGAGGTGACTGACTATCTTCAAGCCTCCGACATCAACGTACAGGTGATCATCAGATCTACCCATGAGAACGACATCAAGAATGTGGTTTTGTCCAGATCTCAATTGCAGCTTGGTATTGAGTACGACTTCACGGTTCAGGAAGACATGTGTACAGACATCAGAGTGCTCGTCTCTTTTCGTCCCTGGCCAAAAAGAACTCTGCGCTTGTTTGAGTTACGGTCCACCTTTCTAGACCTAGCCTTCGATGGCAATCTCGAATGGGAAATCAACTATCTAGTCACACACACTTCACATGGCGTGACGGAGTATTTTGGCTCACAACTTCGAGATCCGCTTATTACGCATAATATCTCCAGCACTTCTCTTGCCGGCTCCATCTCTGGATATACTACCCCGCTAATGGCAACCTCAAGATCCGGAACGAGATTGGTTCTATTGGAGTGGGCCTAATTCCCAGATACGTGGGGCCGTTAATCACCCCGGAAACTATTTCTGTCTCTTCTCTGTCTGGAGACATTCAGGTCGACTTTACGCTGATGTATTGGCCAATGCAGCCCCTCAATCACACTACACACGTACATACAACAACGGGCAAAATCTGGGCCGCAATTCCCCATGGATCTCGCACCAACATCTCTAGTATAAGCGGGAACTTAACAGCCATCGTTGTTCCGTTCGGAGCAGCGAGTCAAGACGACCCGAGCCAGCTCCACACAAGTGCGGACCAAGGTAGTACCTTCGTTAGCCTTTATGACGCACCTCTCGACTCGCTCGAAGGATACTACGACCCTCTTCTCAAACTGAGGAGTACGCACACGGTCAAGGAGGGAGCACTGGAGCTGAGATACCCGTACAGCTGGTACGGGCATCTGGAGGCCCGAATATTGCATGGCGCATTGAAATTCGATTCGAGCGCGTTGGAAGACTTTGAAAAGGGTGATGGGTTCGTGAAGGCTACGAAAGGGACTCAAGGCGATAGCGTGATGGAAGCAAACGTTGATACGGGCAGATTGGCTATACTTGTGGGGCTTTAGTTCTGAAGGGTGCACGACAACTGTCATGACAGGCCGTGGGGTCTGGCGAAGCAGTAATCATCAGGAACGGACTGGTCAATACCTGTCCGACGCTCTGTGACGATAATGCATATCGCTGCTTCCAATCTCATTCTGCCCTGCTCGCTAATGCCAAATGCCATATCTCGCATAATTTCGATGCATTCATGAGGACAGAAAGTAAGTTTGCCACTAGCGCAAGCCACATGCCCCGCTTCAATCAAGAACACTTCTCCACCAACACCGGGACATGTAAGTGGTCTTAGAGCTACACTGAGGGTGTTTCTGGTTGCGATGACTAGACTTAAAAGGGAACTTGGTGTTGAATACGAATAGAAAACTCGGGATGAGTTACAGGGTACACGAATGGTTGCCTAGCGATGCAAGATCACCTGGGCAGGGATCGGTGTGAAATACGAGTAAGCGACCATCTACCATAAGATGATATAAGAAGAATAAACGCCCACTGGGTCTACCAGGTTCAAATGAACATGCAGCAACTTTTCATTTCATGACGCACCCAGCACAGCACTCTTTGAGTTGTCAGTGACCGAACATTTCAGAAAAAGCACGAAATCATGGCCATCTTCACCCTCACAAACATCACCCTCACTCTCCTGAGCATCCTCGCCATCCGCCGCATTTACTATGAGTTTGCCACAGGATCCCGACGTCGCGCCTTCGCAAAACAACACGGCACACTCCCAGCCCCACCCCGCGTCACAAGCATACCGTCCTGGATACCAACCCTCGGCATAGAATTCCTCGTTGCGAACTACCGCGCGGTAACAAATAAACGCCTCCTCGAATCCTGGCAAGACGAGCTGCGCAATGCAGATGCGCACACAGTCAACGCATCGCTCCTCGGTACTACTATGTATCTGACTGACGACCCAGAGAACGTCAAACAAATCCTGGCGACTGGATTTGACTCCTGGAGGTTTCCGAAGGAGCGCGTGAGTTCGCTGGCTGAGTTTCTGGGGCCTGGTATTTTCACGAATGAGGGGGCGGCATGGAAGCACTCGCGCGAGATGTTGCGGCCGTGTTTCGAGAAACATCAAGTTGCTGACGTTTCGCTGTTCGAGAAACATACGGAGAGGCTCATGGATGTATTTCCCCGGGATGGGAGCACTGTCGATTTACTGCCGCTGTTTCATGCGTTTACGCTGGACGTCTCGACCGAGTTTCTGTTTGGCAGAAGTACGGGCAGTCTGGTGAAGGGTGGTGAGAAAAGTAAAGAGAGCGAGGAGTTTGTAGAAGCATTTGAGTATTGTTGTGATCCGTTTTCGAATGAGATTTTCAAAAAGTGGGGTTATGTGGCGCTATTCTTGCCGGACAAGAAGCAGAAGAGAAGTTTTCGAGTGGTCAAAGGTGAGTTGGACCGAAGTGGATATGCTGAGCTGGTGGGCTGACATGTCTTGGAAGACTTCGCAGACAAGATCATCGAAGATGAAATGGCGGCGTTGAAGGATAGCGAGAAGCCGAAAAATCGCTACATCTTCCTCGATGAACTTCTGGCAGCGACGCAAGATCGCACAACAATCCGCTCCGAGCTCCTCAACAGTAAGTTCACTTTCCGTTCATTCAAATTCCGTGCTCACTGCGCATAGTTCTCCTAGCAGGCCGCGACACAACCGCAGCCCTCCTCTCCAATCTCTTCTTCTCCATCTCACGCTCATCGACCATACTCTCCAAGCTCTGCGCCGAAATTAACCAGCACATCGAAACGGACCTACCAACCTACGAACAGCTCAAAGACCTAAAGTTCCTCCGCGCATGCATTAACGAGTCCCAGCGCCTCTACCCCATCGTCCCATCCAACAGCCGACAAGCCACATGCGACACCCTTCTTCCACGCGGCGGCGGTCCAGACCGTACTTCACCCGTCTTCGCGCCCAAGGGCACTCTAGTCGGCTTTCATACGTACGGCATGCATCGGCGACCCGACATCTTCGGTGCGGACGCAGACAATTTTCGGCCTGAGCGCTGGCTCGAACCGGGGTTCAGGCCGGGCTGGGCGTATGTTCCGTTCAGTGGTGGGCCGCGGGTATGTATTGGGCAGAACTTTGCGCTGACGGAGGTCATGTATGTTGTTGTGAGGATACTGCAGGAGTGGGAAGTGGAAAGTAAGGATGGGGAGGTGTGGAGGGAGAGTATTAAGATTACGTGTGTTGGGGAGGGGGGATGTAAGGTTGGGTTGAGGAGGAGGGAGGGGCAGAGGATACGAGTAGTCTGGTAGGAGACTCATGGGCCGTGTGACATTATGTGTACAAGTGGGAGCCTGTGTTTCTCCATTCATGAAGTTACGGCTTGAAGGCATCTCATCTCTTTGTCGAAACCTTCTCTCCTTCTATGTGACACCACCTTGCCCCGGATAGAACCTCGAAGCTAGTTGCAAGAGTCCCACGTCCAAGACTCACCCCAACAATCGCAATGCAGGACTTCAATGAGCCATCTGGGAATGTCGTCTCCTTCCATCATCCTTCAGCACGAGCTCATGCTCTGGGTATGTCTCTTGCCTGAGCAGAATCCAACCATTTCTCTCATAGCGAGGCCCACCGAAAGCTCCTGCCACCTGATCAGGACATCTCGGACGCTGGAGTGATATGTTGTCGAAGCGCATGCCCTCGTCGCCGACGTTGATGCAGCGTAGCGTTATTTCCTCGAAGGTCATTTCGTCGGCCAAGAATTGTGCAAGGCTGTCGCCTTCGGCGTCTAAAGAGACGCAGTCTAGCTTCAGTGCTTTGAGAGTGTCGTCCGTCTGGCGCAAGAATTTCTTGAGGTACTTCTTTCGGGTAGGGAGTTGGAAGAGAACCAGTCGCCGCCGCAATGACAACGAAGTCTGCTTGTTGCTGAGCTGTATGAAGAATGTCGGAGCCTTCTGGGCGCAGCCGAAACCCAGACTTAGATCTTGCAGACTTGCGGATGTTGTGATCGACTTTGACAGTATCCAGGCATGACGTTCGTGTTTTCCTGCGTTTGTCAGCACTCACACTTCTCTTCTCCAACAATTTCCGTACCTTCATTATCGTCCACGGCGACATTCAAGCTGAATGTCTTCAACGCCTTCAGTTGCTTCATGAACATAGTCAAATTCCCGAGGACGGACGCATGAATGGCGAGATTGTCGTTCTTGCATTCCACTTTGAGCACTTCCAGTGGTCTGACTACGGATATCGCCACTGTGAATAGCGTTTTCACTGCTGTGGTCCAGACGACTTTCACCTGCTCAAGCCGTTTCGGCTTCATGAAGTTGTTGATGAAGTTTGGTGCGTCGATGTGGAACTGGACAAGGTTCGGAAAATTCTGTAAGGCAGGTCCGAGCAGATCAGCGCAAGTGCCGTCAAGCAAGTGGTTGAATGTTTCCTCGTTGAGAGCAAGTGTGTAGTAATATGCAGAATGCGAGAGACGGTGATCAATTTACCAGGACTTATCCTTGGCATCCGATGACTCGTCCGAGTAATTCAAGTCGTCTTGGTAGAATAGTGTGGAGAAATCGATCCTTACAATTCGCACGTGGAAGGCGAGCTGTCCCGAAGATATGGCTCGAAGGCTCTCCAGACCGTTCTTACTGAACATCACATCACATCAAAATCTTTGTACCATTTTTGTCCATAGTAGTGGATGATCTTCGCGTTGATGACTCTGCAAACCGCTCGCAACGTCTTGCTGAAATACTGGCCGATCCAGCCTGGACCGCCGTGGTCACAGATTTGGAGCAGCAGCTCAGCCGGAAGTCCGGAGAGTGTGGCTGCCATTCTCCGGTGTCGCAGTCGCCTATGTGTTAACGTTAGCGCGTCGCTCCAGCGTGCCCCAAAGTTATGCGTACTTGTCAAAAGCTTATTGCTAGTAGTGGAGGGTGTTGTGTGAGCAAAGTGAAGTGAGGGAGTTGCGAGCGAGAAGAACTTTTCTGTACCTACGGTGAAAGCGGCTTGGTACGAATAGTGGTACCTAAGGTGAGAGTGAAGCGCGATGCGCCAATTTGTGAACTATCGCGCACGTGCGAAAACGCGCAATGATGCTACTACTTGAATCGAAAATACGGGGAAAACGACATAGGTTGAAGAGACACACGAAACCACATAAGTTCACAGCCAGAGACCGACCGCGATTAAGAACGTGAAGCTCAGGAAGTAAATAGTTGGTGCTAGTGCATGTCCGGTGTGAAGAAGCGATTGAGCACAACATCTTCCCCCGGCCTCTCAGCTTGGTTGTCTCATGCCGCCTCAAGTCGACATGTCATAAATAGTGTGGCCATTGCCGGTCTACTATGCTGTAATACGTGGCTTTACTCAGCCAGTGTTGTGACGTCCGCGCATAACTCCTACCATAGTAATCTTAAGTGTTCGAGCAAACCCTCGTTTCATCTGTCGTCGTCAGTATGGGTTCCAGAGCAGTGAATGGAAAAGGTACCATGTCGATAGACATAAAGCCGCAACTTATTGATGGCGGTGAGATTTTGAGCCGCAGTCGTCAATGTTCATACATGCCGACGAGCATGTGTCGCCATTAGACATGGCGATGCCATGCAAGGCCAAGATCACACTTCCAGGGTATCTCATTGAGACGAGAAGGTATGTCATCCCCTTCGTCCACGCTGAGTGCTAGCTGGAACTGAGAGCCCCCGATGTTGCTGGCGGCCACTGCGCCTTCTATGGATGGCATTGCTTCCATCTTGTTGACTTTGCCAAAGCGTAAGCCCCTTCCACCGAAGTTCAGCAAATTCAGCACGCAGCTGTGCAGCTCAAGATAATGCAGATATTCACACAGCGCCTCCAGATCTTTGTCTCCGCTGAGGCTCGTTTCGTCCAGTGTCAGGTGCTGAATTTTGCTACCGCATGATTCAAAACAAATTGCGAGATACTTGAGACGAGTAGAGACGTGCGATAGTGTAAGGTAATGTAGCTCTAGGTTCGGCATGGCTTTCGATAGCTGTTTGAAGAACTCAGCCGATGACTTTTGGAGCGTCAAGGATAGGTCGACTAGCGCCGGAAGCCTCTTCAAGAACTGCGCGAGAACGTAGATCTGAATGGTTTGCGCTACGGATATATTAGTTTAGGTGGTAAGCACCGTGAGCTGGGAAGGCAATTTACCATTTGCGGGGTTGACCTTGAGATCGAGATGCAATTTCTTCAAAGAGCTCGAAAGGGAACAAGGCAATGCTGTCACATCGAGCGCACTCAGCGGAAATGCCAGCGATGGCCATTCCGATGCCAGGACCAGCTCTTCGATGGCGGTTTTACTGGCAAACACTGAAGACAGCAAAACTTTGCAAGCCAGTGACCAGCGGTTGCGAATGTCCTTCAACTTATCAGGTTTCATGCCAAGTTCGACTTCGGGTGCGTGGATCATTAGCGTCTTCAGATTTGGGCAGCCCGAAAGTGCATCGCTGAGAAGGGATGAGCACAACCCGCTGGCAATGAACTCGGCCACCTCGTCGTTGAAGTGGAACTGATCCGTCCGGTGCATGTTCATTTCGACCATCTCTTCGGCAGAGAACCACGAGCATTGACTTGCATCGGTCGATTCAAAGTCTGGATCGACGTCCTCGTGCCAATACAATGTTGATACCAACAAGGTGATTGACTCTGTGCGATTGCCGACTTCGTTCTTGGAGATCTGATTCAGTCAAGTGAAACCGGCTTCCCCAAGGTGAACCTTGATATCCTTAAAAAACTTAAGCGAAAGAAGTATGCTAACTTGAGACTGAGCTCTCGGCAGGTAGCTCTGAGACACTTGTAGGTCTGTTTTTCGAGCCACCACAAATCGTGCTTCACGATTTTGAGTAGTAGCTCCGCTGGCAGGTCTGGTAGTGAAGGCGCCATGATACTGTGTGTGCCTCGCAGTGAGCCTGCGTCATCCGGTTAGTGCGAGATGCACACGTCACGATAATGTCTTACCGAGTGCACAGGCGGGCGCACGCTGGAGTCCTGATGTGAAGGTTGGTGTGGCAGTAAACAGGACGCGCCGTGAGGCGGATGAGGTGAGAGCTTGTCCACATCGAGAGCACGCTTGCGGTGAGGTAAATAGGAAGGCACGGAAGGCACGGAAGGCGCGGAAGGCACGACGACGAAACCCGAGGGCACCCAGATGACAACAAGTCGTTGCGTACGGTACGAACTGGCCACAAAGACTCCTGATCAGCGCCGGGGCTCTCTCAAGGTCTCTCGGAACTTTTCCAGCTTCCGTCGTATGCTCCAACCTCGAGTAAAAGGCAGGGATGGCGCGACGACATCCACCATCCTCAACAACGATGTACACGCATGTTTTTTGGCTTCAACGGCTCTTCATCGTCTCTGATTTTTATTCGATTTCTCTTCACTGCCTCTCTTTCCGCATCTTCGCGAGCGTCGCCTTCCCAGCACTACTCTCGTTCGCCCTGCCCAACTGGTGTGAGATCCACTCTCCCACCTCAGCAAGTTTCTCCATATCCACGCCAGTCTTCAAGCCCAAGCTATGAAAACAGTGCACCAAGTCTTCCGTCGCAACATTACCAGTCGCACCAGGACTGAAAGGACAACCCCCGAGGCCACCCACCGCAGCATCGAATGTGCGAATGCCATGCTCGAGCGCAACGACCGAGTTCACCAGCGCTTGGCCGTATGTGTCGTGGAAGTGCAACGCAAGATCGCTCTTGTCTACGCCTGCTGCATTCAGTGTCTTGAGCAGCTCTGCCGTCTTGGGCGCGGTGCCCATGCCTGTGGTGTCTGCCACGGAGATCTCGTCTGCGCCCATCTCTAGCAAGCTCACAGCCAGCTCTGCCACCTTGTGTGGATCTACGTTCGGGCCCTCGTATGGGCACCCGAGCGCTACCGAAATGTATGCCCTCACGTTTAGGCCCATCTCCTTCCCTCGTGCCATTATAGGTTCGAAGCGCTTCAGGGATTCTGCTATCGAGCAGTTCGTGTTCTTCTGGGTAAACGATTCGGTCGCTGCTGTGAAGATGGACAGCTCGTGGATTGGCGCGGTCGAAGAGCTCGAGGAAGGGGCTTCTTCAGACTGTGGAGATGTTGGTGGTGTGGGATATGCGTCTTGTCCCATCTGCGCTTGCGACTCCCACGTTTTGAGAAAGTTGTCCAGTCCCTTGACGTTGGGAAGAAGCCACTGATATGTGATAGGGTACGGCGATTGCGGGTTATTTCGTAGCACATGCTCGAGGACCTCAGACGAGTTCGCCATCTGCAGCTGTTCAGCATAGCTTTCTCCACAACAACCAGTATATCTCTACCTGTGGTGTCCATTTTGGCGACACAAATGAACCTGCCTCGATCGCCCTCAGTCCAGTCAGTACCAGCTTTTCCACCAGCTCTATCTTCGTCGCGACGGATATGCTCTGCTTCTCGTTCTGCAAACCATCTCGTGGTCCAACTTCTACAATGCGAACGTGGTCTGCGCGGCTAGATGCGGCAGTAGCAAAAGTGCGTCTTCGACACGGATAGCGAGCTGCCAGGCGCGCTGATCGGAGGCAGATGAATTTGGAAGACATAATGCGAAAGTTGAGATGTCTCCGCTAGCCAGCACGTACTAGCTGAAGCATGTAAATGTTGTAAATAGTGTGACTGTGGGGACATTGCGGGGAATAACGAGACGTTCACCGAGGCAGGATAGCTTGCGCACGGACCATGTGACAGCATCGCGACTTCAAAGATGGAGATCCTCTTGCTACCAACAGCAGCAAGCTGCTGCAACGGCAACGGTCGAGGCGATTCCATGAGTTCGGTATGGGTTTGATCAACATGTCAGAGCCCGTGGACCCTTATCTTGACCGAAATCCGACGCCGCGGAAAGCAGATGTGCGCTGTCGCAAAGATCGTCAGAATATCGAACGCATCGAACCTAAAGTGTGCACACCGTTGCAGACTGGACACATCGTTGATCATCTGTCAGCGACCCCGCCTCACACTTCGCTGCCTCTCTTCGACCAGCGGAACAATAAGGCAGCCGTCGTAGTCCTCACACACATGGAAGTCGTTACTGAGCTTCAACTCCAGCAGAGTGACCTTAGGACGAACCCGATATGCTGCAGATCTTCCAAGCACATCGATCTAGCAGGATGCACGCTGGAGCGACATTCGACGCCGTCGGTTCTGCAGCGAGGTCACGCGTTTCGATACGTTTCTCGAATACGAGAACGATAAGGTCAACACTCCAGTTCTCACGCGCATGAAAATTGCAAGTGATGTTCAATTTCAGTGTGTGGGACTAGATCGCACCTGGTTAGACGCCCGGTAACAAGCACGGGCACGGCGCTTAGCAGCCAGTGGATCTCTCACGTGTTAGATTGTCAGTTGCCCGGACATAGATGCTGAATCTCTGACCGCTTCTCTTGTGCCATCACTCATGAACGATAATGAAGGCCCGTCACACCGGCGAGTTGCGAGTCGTCACATTTGCCCGCGTGCTGTACAGCCGGATATATTCATCCATGGTTGAGCTGCGGAACAACTAATGGTTGCCTCGAACATGTCTTGCGGGTCTCTTTGTGGGGCAGAGCCTCCAACGCAACAACCGCCGGCTTGTGCAGTGTGCAATCGATGGCGCGACCTTATGATCATCATCACGCTGTCTCATAAGGCCACGGAGCATTTGCTACATAAGTTATGCGCCGGAAGAATCTCGAGAGTCTACAAACAAAACTGCAAGCCTTTATCGGACAATTCACAATTCCTGCGAAGCGACATCATTGTGTTTCACAGTCTGGCGGCCGGCAGAATGCTTCGGCGGAATTTACATCTGGTACGGACTTTTAAGGCCCGCTCGCTACGCGATTCACACGGAGCACTTCCTGGCGCAGATTACTCGGCATACTTGATCATCTACCGTCGGGATGGCGACATATGTAGCATTATTTGGTGCTTCTTCCAAGATACGAATCTTAGTTGGGCGAAAACAACGTCCGTTCTCAACGAGCACTCATGGGCGACTCCCTATCAACTCCGACATCTAGGTATCCTGGGCATGCTGCCGAGATCCGCCCAAGGTCTTCAGCGAGTCAAACCGTTGGACAGGGCAGCGTTCTAGAATTTTCGTTGCGAGTACACGCGGCGCTCCTGCGAATAACGCAGCGCTATCAACAAAATATTGGTGCTGAGCACACAACACCACAAAAAGTGTAGTGCTGAGCTCGTATCCCCAGCTTTTACCCCGCGTGCAAAAGCAAGCCGGTGCAGTTCGGCTAGTGGGATTTTTTTTTTGAGAAGAATACCTTGCCTAGTAGGATGTTGTGCATCTGCTGACAAGCCTTGGAGAGCTTGTTACTTGAGACAAATTGCTGAGTGGTGGAGCGAGTACAAGGAATCCTGGAGTTGTGCCTGTCGCCGGTGTGTCTGACTTGGGTCTCACGTGCGAAATTTGTAGGCTGACTAGCGCGACAAGCAACGATGAAGCGCAAGCCTCCGCAAGGGCTAGGATAACAGTGCTGTCTCGAGGAGCGCATGGCGTCTGAACGCGGTGTTGGTGGTTCGCAACGAGCGCTCATCAAGTGGAATCGAGAAGACTAGGTTGCGTATGAGGAAAAAGTAGCCACGGCGGAGTGGCGTCCTCAATTGGCTACACGGCCAGAGATCGTCATACCGCACCACACGCTGGGCGCAAACCGTTTTTGAGATACCTTGGCCGTTGGAGATTTCAGGAGCACAACGGCGACTTCGAGACAGAGAATGTCCGCTGATGATGCGCTCACGGTTATCAGCCTCCACAGCGATGATGTTGTAGAGACGTGGGGGTTGCTGTGAGTGACGATAGTCATAACGTTATCTGCATCTCATCAGGCCCGCAACTGTTATCATGTCAGCGGTCCCAGCGGAGTGGTCGCCAAGATTTTGCGATGCGGAGCAGGCGACGAGCTCACGCAGGACATGCGCGCTGCCAGCAACGAAGGGCATCCCAGGCCCGGCTTGCAGATTTTGCATCATTCAAGCCTCTTCCCGTCCGGTCCTCGATGTCATCGCAATATCCTTCGTCTTGCACTGCCGTCAAACGCCAACTCACGAAACATGCTACCCAGTCGCGTGCACATGGCCGCAGATTGCACCACAAGCGCATCTTCATGCGCATCGCGGTAGATCTAACCTTCGCGACGACAGCAGTTTGTGGGGTGCTGGCTTCTAAGAGGACATTCTTCTTCTAAACTTACGTACTCGTCTGGGACCTGGTCTTGGCAGAATGCTTCACAGCGGGCGGCGTTGAAAATGGCGGACATCAAGCGCCTGCTATCTTCCATACGCCTTCGATGCAGCTTCGCAGCGGCACATTGATCTGCTCGGTCGGCCCCGATTTGGTCTCGCAAAATGGTCATTCGTCCGTTGCCTCGCGCTGCCTATGCTGGCCCTGAAATGGCTCTGCAGAAGCTGGCTAGCCGAGCAAAGCCCTCGAACGCCTTCACCCCGGCATCTTTCACACAAGCTCCCTCAATGGCTGAAGGCGTTAGCTCCTCCGAGGCTAGTGGCCGGTAGTAGATCGAGCACAGGACGAGTACTGATTGGCCGCTGCATGATGGCGTCCAGCCCTCTCCGTCCTGCAGACGACCACTGTCGCCATCCACTACCCGAGCTTCTACCAGGGTGCGGCACCTGTCCACGATGTAACCCGACCTTGACCCTCTCGGACGTGCAATACGCCGTCCGTTTGTGGGGTGCTGGTAGGGGTCGCCACAGACCATGTCCTCGTAGCCGCTGTGGGCACAGGCCTACTGCTCTTAATATCCTAGCGTCAAGTATGCCGCGGTCTTTTGGATCCTGCAACTTGGCACGCTCGAACCCTGTGTGCTAGGGCCCTGACCTTATCAGACTGGGACCAAGCTCCCTACCCTTACCCGTAGTCGCCGTGGAGGAAATAATACTTACCCACCGTGATGCGCCTTCTATGCTCCATTGAGTATTGCCCCTCGTCGTTCTGTCTATTCTGTTTATACACGCACTATACGATCCACATCCTGCAGATGTAACATTGTCAAGGTTTACAATAATCTTCATCTTTTCTACCAACCACCATGGCCGTCTCCCCAACTACTACCCAGGTCGCCGAGCCCCAGAACGTGGAAGTCACCGCCAACAATGCTGCCGCTGCGCCCAAGAAGCGGAGACGAAGAGCACCAGCAACTGGAGCCACCGAGGATTGCTTTTCGTGCAAGAAACGTCAAATCAAGTGTGATCGTCGACGTCCATACTGTGGACAATGTGTCGAAATCGGCAAAGAATGCTCGGGGTACCGAACCACCCTCACCTGGGGAGTTGGCGTAGCAAGTCGAGGAAAGCTACGGGGCATGTCTTTACCGATTGCAAAGTCGCCTCCCGCAGCAGCACAGCAAGGGACCAAAATATCATCCACACGCAACAACTCGGTTGCCTCAACTAGCACAACATCAACCACGACCACCACCCAACATAACACTGGCAACTACAGCACACGAAGTAGCATTGATTTTGGCGTCCACTCTCCTACAAGTCCCACCAGCCCCGGAATGTACTCTGCTCCACAGGAATACCAGTACTTCAGCGCCACGAGCCCGATCCCTATACCTTCACCATCCACCCCCATGGGATTTCCTATGATCCACCACAACGAACATTTCGATTTCTTGCATCCACAATCCAAGCTAGGAAGACCCAACATGCAACGAGGGCCACTCCAGAGGTTACAGACTTCCCTGCATACGCCTTACGAAGATAATGGTATGTCTGCCTCATCTGCCTCGTTGGGTACATACAGCGACAGCGACTTCCCTTCGCCAAGTGATTATCCACACACCCCTGTCGACGAGTTTCCATTCGCGGACCCCTCCATACCGCGGTACTCGTCTGCTCAGTCCCATGACCAGCCACCCTTTGGATCATTGGACAGTTTCTTCCTCAATGAACCTCCTCGATCATTACCCATGGCCGATGACATGAGTTCGAGCGTTAGCTCAGACCAAAGTATCCAAGACTACATCGAGGTCAGCTCCGCTCAGCAGAGCATGGGTCCACCCGCATTCCCGGATATATACGCGGAGGGAGAGATGAATTCGAGTTTCAATGGCTTCTCACCTGGCTTCTCCTTTCTCCCCTCGGAGGGTACGTTCACTTATGGCTCTGGCCCCCTGTCTATAGACGTACTGTCACTCACCACTTCTATTCCTCAGAGTCTTGCAACCGTTATGCCCCTTTCCCCACGGATGTCATCCCTTCTGGACTACTACGACAAATTTATATGCCCGGTTCTGGTGGCTTTTGACTCCCCGTCCAATCCATACCGAATGCACATCATCCACCTCGCTATGCAGAACGAAGAGCTTCAAAATGCCATCGCGGCGTTGTCAATGAACAACATGCGCATGCGAGGTGGCATCGAAGGGCGACGTCTAAGTCTCCCTCAAGACTATCGCCTGATCCCAGACCACGCCTACTCCCAAATGACTACCAGCGAACTTCGCGAGATGCACGGTCAAACATCAGTCGAGGAGAAGCACTACAAAACCACGTCTATCGCGTTGCTCAATAAGAAGCTAGTCGACTACAGCGGGTCGCAGGACGACTCGGTACTCGCCACGCTTCTTGTCCTGTGTCTTTTCCACGTCTGCGATTCCGGTTTCACTAAATTCAAGACTCAATTGGCCGGAGTGCAGAAGCTTTTGAGCTTACGGGATAAACGGGTGCAATCGGATTTTGTTGGTTGGATCGAAACATTCTTCACGTGGTTCGATGTAATGACCGCCGCGGTGAACGACCGAGAGACCGAAGTTCGTGGCGATTCGCTAGATATGGCGAACTTAGGTTCCAACCTGGGTCAGATGGAACACCACTCTGGCTGCGAAGGAAGGCTGTTCAAATTGATTGCTCGTCTTGGAAGACTCAACTTGTTGAGCCAAAATCGGCCCGTGCGCGAGGACGAAGAGGACACTCCGACATCATCCCCTAGGCCAAAGAAGGCAAACGATTTTTACTCTTTCAACTTCGACCACGTGGACGGCAACGGCTGGGGAACACCCATCTTCGAGAACGCGAATCCATTCTCGTCTCCAGCACGGGAAGATCCACGTTCCGCCTTCTGGGCCGAGTGGAATGACCTTCGTATCCGCCTCCAGGAGTGGGAGTTTGACGGACCTGGCGAGGTTCCCGCAGACTCATGCGACGCGACATCTACGCTCGCAATGTCACCAGCACAGGCTGCGCTCCTCCACATTAGCGAGAGCTTCCGCTACGCAGCACTGCTCTACATTGAACGCCTGGCGCACCCCACATTACCAGCTAGTGCAACGAACTTTCAGAGTTACGTTGCGCAAGGCCTCTACCACATCTCGCAAATTGGTATCGCAAGCTGTGTGAACAAGTTCCTGCTCTGGCCACTCTTCATCATGGGTACAGAGTGCGTTGACCCCGAGCACCGCGCGTCCGTGCGACAACGCTGTGTGGAGATCCAACGTGAGAGCGGCTTCTTCAACAACCTCAGTGGACTGGAAGTCCTTGAAAGAGTGTGGCACGAAGACGATGAAGGAATGACTGATGACGGCGACGTGCAGATGCAGGCACCAGGTTTTGCGCACCAGGCTTTCAGGTGGAGAAAGGCGATGAATCGCGTTGATGGAGAATACATTGTGATCTGATGGTGTGCGTACATTTCTTTCAGTATTTGGCATATGAGCTTACTGATATGGGTTAATGATTGGGTACGATTGGGATGCTGGGTTACTTGCAGGTGCAGGTTGGGTATGCATTGGTCGGAGCAAATGGACCTGATGATATCCTAGTGGGGGTTCCTGTATATTGCGCTTCGATATGGGCATCATTGCCAGCTCGGTACTGGACGATCGGTATCTCTACACATCACAAATAAACAAGCAGGCAGCCCTGCAATGATCATCTGAATATGGTTCACGCACATCTCTGCAACGTCACTGTGTGAAGCTGACTGCTTCAAATCGCTCACTCTTCCACGGCATCAGTCAACCTGACGTCGTCATCCAGCACGCACTGCAAAGTTTGGTTGCGCATGCATACACGGGGCTTGCCCGGCATATGCTTGCTACCGAACATGCGGCTTGTGTCGCACAAGAGCGTCACCTTCAACGTCGACATCTCACCGGTATGGATCAGCTTCAACAACACCGTGCCACTCTCACACATATCCAAATCCATGCTCCTGTACACCTTACCTCTACCTTGCACAAGTCAACCCCATATTCACATGCTCAGACAATTCTCAACTGAATACAGCAAGGCAACCACCCCTGCAGCCACGATCAGTCTTGGTATTCCAACCGCACCGCCAGTCAGCGTGAAGCACCAACACGTCTCGGGTGGTATCTCTTGCTGATCCTCCTTCAAATTTTCCAATAATGCAAGTTGATGCTACGCAGCGATTGCAGCAAAAAGATCTCCTCAGGTACCTATTCGGCGCCGCGAGAAGGGACATGTAGCATCCAACGCAGCCGCAGCACGTTCGCCGCTGTGGTTGGAAGGGCGGTAATAAGGTGCTGACGCGGGGTGGTGGCACCTCTCCAACAACCTTTTCGGCGACGCCGTCGCCGCGAAAAGATCAACGAGCCTCCACGACTCGCCTCCAATTTCTCAAAACAGCCACCAAAAAATAACCAGGCGAACTACAACACTGGTCTGACGATCTCCCAGGACCAAGACCCAAGACAAGCGGACATTCGTCCTAACACAGAAACCGGGCAGTGTCTCACTCTTTGCATACGGTCACCCGGGTACGGCACCTACGCGCACAAGTGTTGGCGACATGTCCCAGGGCTCAAGGTAGCAGAAAACGTCGGCGCCCTCCGGCTTATACCAAGTTTGCAGATCTGCAGTGATCGATGCCAGGTACGATTCGCTGCAGACCGGAGGCAGTGACATGTCAATGGCTGCGTGATGCGTGATCACAAGAACGTTCCTGCTTCAAACACATGCAGGCGCTCACAGCACAGCAGCGCAAAGAACGCCTACCGTTGATCTTGTGGGGATTGCAGGAGCGCATTGCAATGCGCCTCGTCAAACTGTACGTTCCCCGCTTGCAACGGGTGAGGAAATTGAGGACGATGCTGCGGAACGGGAGCGCGGAACGAAGTGCTCTACCCCACGCTCCACCACCATTCCTTCCGAGGTCAATCCTCCGTGAGCGAACGAACTGTGAAACATGTGCTCAGGAGATGAACGACAAATAGTTCCTCGTCGCATTGTTTTGACTACGCGATCAATCTCCGTGCGTGCGTCCGAGGAGGCGGCCGTTGGGTGGCAGTGAATTAACATGGCGCCCCTACGGAGAGAGCGGGATTGCAAGCCTGGTAGTTGGGACCAATTGGAGCGTTGAACGTGAATCGGTTGTTTATGCTCTAGGACTCGGTTCGGCCTTGTTACTCTTACACGTAGGGTTTGGGATCAACGACGCAGGATAGGGTACTGCCGACTCTATTGCTTTTTGGTGCGGGCGATCTCAACAACTTGTCTTCCAAGTTCCAGCACAAGCAATAAAGTTTGCCGCCGGTATTCTATCGATACAAGCAGCAGTGTATTCGTCGGCTACTTGCCTTTTCGAACTGTCTTTCCAGAGCGTGGTCACGTCGCATCCAACCCACCAGACAGGGGAACAGACCAGATTTGTCTGGCCCCGACTTCCATTTCATGTGCCTTGATGGGAACGAGACGGCCAGATTGAACCTTCATAGTTGAGCGCAGGTTTCCAAGTCACTCATCACGCCTTTGACCGTCAACACTCCTATCTTTCTGCTGCCTAAATACGATGGTGAATGCATGTCTTCATATCGCATCTTCGACCCACCAGGAATATGTATGTGCAGCGAGTTATATAGTCCTGTACCTCTCCTTTTTGAGAAGAACAATCGATTTAGAAGATCGAGTATGTGCAAGGAGCACGTGGGACCACGTGTGTATTTGGATCGATGTATCACATGCTTCTTGCAACCACAAGAAAGATGATTCGTCAATTTCTGCTCACTTGGTCGACAAGAGAACATCTTTGGTGTTGAGGCGCTGCAAATCATGGACTGCCGTCATCCTGGACGAAATGACTGCTGTCATTGGTGCTGTAAGATCCACTATCTGCAAAATACACTCCTAGTGCCACGCCAGTGAATCACCGACCCACGATCTGAGGCTGATCAGCAAGTTCAGCGCGCAAGATCTGAGCTAGGTTTTCAGATCTCCATCGAAGTGATCGTAAATCGACGAATGATGGCACATCGCTGGCGGGTGCTTCCGATGAAAAGCTCTGGCAGGACGATTAGCCCCAAAAAGCTGTGGGTGAGTTTCGTCATGACAGGAGATTGTCGCAGCGGTGTGTTCAACGAACGATATGGCGGGTCATGATATGAAGGACAAGTATGGAGAAGACGTCGCTCTGTTTGAATAGTTCTATCGCCGCACTTACCCAGGATACACTATGGCTCAGCAAAATGGAGCTCCCCAAACGAAGCGCTGGTCGAGTTCGACAGCAGCAGCTACAAAACCACACAGTCTCGTAGAATCCGACAAAGACTCTGATAGAGACTCAACGAAGACAAGACCATCCACTGAGGGCGAACAAAATCTCGCCCACGCAGAACAGCAGCGAAATACAGATCCAGAGAAAGCCATACCTTCGAATCCACCGCCTCCCACAACGACTGCGTCCTCGCAAGACCGACCTGAAGCGCTCGATTGGGACAATGCGGAAGACCCTCTGAATCCACACAATTGGTCTCTAGCCAGGAAGTGGTTCCACACATACACGATAGCCGGTATCGCTTTTATCGGCACATTCGCCTCATCAGTCATCACGCCGGGTCTCGAGCTCATAGGTGAAGAGTTCGGCTCCACGCCAACCCTAGCGACCTTCGCGTTCTCCATCTACCAGCTTGGTCTCGCTGCCGGTGGCCCCTTCGCAGCTCCTTTGAGCGAGACCTTCGGCAGGCGCTCGGTCATCTTCATCAGCCTGCCCATCTTCTCCCTGTTCATTCTGGGCACCGGGTTCGCACCGAACATGGCTGCGTTGATCGTGCTACGATTCTTCGCGGGCTTCTTTGCTTCGCCGAGTCTGAGCAGCGGGTCTGGCACACTGAGTGACATATGGCCACCGGAGAAACGGTCGGGGCCTATGTCGCTGTATGTGGCAACTCCTTTCTTCGGACCTGCGTTAGGGCCTTTGCTCGGCGCTGCTGTGTCTCAGACACGCGGGTGGCGCTGGACGTCGTGGTTGATACTCTTCTTCGCTATCATCTTAGTGATCATTCCGGCGCCGTTCTATTTCGAGTCGTACAAGCCTGTGTTGTTGCGTCAACGGGCGAAGAAACGTGGTCTACCGCTACCTAAGTTGCCCACTGAAGACATGTCGTGGCCCAAGGTTTTAAGCACGTATGTGTCCAAGACACTTACCAGGCCAATGCACATGCTACTTACGGAACCTATCATCGCTGCATTCAATACTTACAGCGCGTTCAACTTTGGACTACTGTACGCCTTCTTCGCTGCGTTTCCCTATGTTTTCGAGACGGAGTATGGCTTCGATAGCCTCTCGACGGGACTCACCTTCCTTGGACTGGGAGTCGGTGTCATCGTGGCCACCGTTGGCATCGTCTGCTTCAGCAAGCTCTACTACTTACCTCGCGTCAAGGCAGCTGTCGCACGCAAACAGCCTCCTCCCGACCAAGCAACTTCAAAGCTGGTGCCCGAGAAGCGTCTGCCATTGGCCATGGTCGGTGGCCCATGCATTACCATCGGCCTCTTTCTCTTCGGCTGGTCATCAGCGTACCGCGTGCACTGGATCGCGCCCACAATCGGCGAAGGCTTCTTTGGCTTCGGCAACATGCTCATCTTCATGTCCTGCATGATGTTCATCACCGACACATACGGCCCACTCTTCAGCGCCAGTGCCATGGCGTCCAACGCAATCTTGCGCTACATCCTAGGCGGCACATTCCCCCTCTTCGCCGTGCCAATGTTTCGCACCCTGGGTCCACAGTGGGCATGCACGCTGCTCGCGTGCCTGAGCATCTTGGGCGCCGCTATACCTTTTGTTCTGCAGTACTTCGGGGCACACCTTAGGAAAAACAGCGGCTACAAGCGAGATGGCTAGAATTGCAGCCAAGTTGTCGCTTGCAAATGATTTCCTGGGGTACATTAATTTGTACGTAAGACTCCAGGTTTTGCCCACGATCACACGACCATCGTGGAGAAGGCGCTGCGGTGCCGTGCCTTTCGCTTTCACGAAGGTTTCGCGCTTGCGAGGATTTTCAAATGTGGCTTGAAAGTGGGAGATTCGCAGTGTGACATCGTGCCCGTCGTGCATCTTGGCGGCGTCGCGTCGGGGCAGCGACCTAGATGTGGTGTAGTTCGCGGACGCAGTGGGAAGGATCCAGAAGTAATCCCGGGGTGGCGCGATTGGTCGGAAATGTTCGGCAGGCCGCGATAACAACGCGAATACGACAAATGATTATTATTCATGGGTTCACGAATCTGTGCAACGACGCGAGGGTTGGTGCCTGAGGTTGTTGAAATGTCCGGGCGGAGTTGTGCGATGGCGAGATGAGCATGTGCTTCGTATGGCCGAGTCCCTCCATCAAGACCGTCATCGTCATCCCCTGGTATCGCTCATGCTGTCTTCCCTTCTTTCGTCTTCCAGTCAGCCTTGTGAACCGTCTCAAATCGTGTCATCCTCCGAGTGCCCTTGTTGAAGTCATCCGGATTGCATCATCGTATGCGGCGTCTGTGTTCGCTGTGTTGTGTCCATCGTGATCGGAAAGTGGCAGCGACGACCATTTAATTCGTAAGCAATTTACTTCGACTTGGAAGCGCAAGTTCCAAAATGCGCATGCAGTGCTGAGAGTGACCCTTATGTACCCCTCGCACGCTCAGACAGTGAACCCAAGTTTGAGTCAAAGAGTTATGGCCAAAAGGCCCCAACCGATTTTTGAGGCCAAACCCACGAACTAGTTTCACGACATCAAGGGAGTACCCGACGCCATGTAAACTAAACCGTGCCTCCTCGCTACATCATTCGTTAAGCTTTTCAAGCATTCTTTACTTTCACGACATGCTATTCCTTTCGCTGCAGTTGAACTCCTTCGTCGCGCCTCTGACCTCACCAAAGGATTCTGAGCGCGATCACGATGCCAAGAGCATTCTCACTCTCCAGCAATCTTGATCATCGCACTGATCATGAATGGACCGGATAATACGGGCCCCTCGCCTGCGCACCCTCACAGAAAGCAGCACCTTCGTTTCCCTTATCTTTCAAACAACATGACCTCACACCGTTCGTTCGGTCCAGCTCCCGGAAATTCATATCACAGTGCACACGCCTGCTCCTTGCATCGCGAGCATTATGATGCCCAGCGCGAAAGAACAGCCCGCACGACTCGCAGCATCATCTCGTCCTCGCGCCGCAACCGCCAGCCAGCAAGCCACCAGCCTGCTCCGAATCACACAAGTAAGCCACTCGTGCCATCCCTGCACGCATCCCGCCTGCACGGCCTTGCACGTTTTGAGGCCCATGACCGATGCAGCTCGAAGACTCGGTGTACTGCGCCGCTTGACCGCATTTGTAACATGCAGCGTGAAGTGCGATGGATCGTGACTTTGGTCTGGAACCAGAGTCCGGGGGATGTGATTGGGTTGTAGTCGTGTGTTTATTGATTGGTGGATTATGTATAGAAAGCATGAAACTCGCGGTTCTAGCGGGTGATTTTCGGGATATGTGAGTATGCGGTGAAGGGGTGGGTATTTGGCATCGAGCTGCCTGACCATCTACATCTGTCGGCGCATATTCGCTGATATGGCGACACTTCCACCCTTGCCTATCAATATTCGATATCACGGAGAATGCCCTACAAGGCACATACCCAAGATCCCTAACCTCCACATTCAAGACCCGGTCTTGTCCTGCATCAGGCTACACGTAAATTGCATGACAGCAGGTACAGTCTGCAGCCACGACAATAGCTCAAACGATAGTCTCCCTTATGCAAGCCAGATGCGGGGGATACCAAGAGCACAATTGCAGACAGACAAGTTAACTAGGACGTGGGATATGCAATGGAAGGTAGTTAAAAGGGCAGCGGAATGCCTCGGCTACGCTCGGTTGCGCAGGGACAAGCGGGAGATGCGGCAACACATGTAAGGGACCGTGCTTCCATAACGTTCGAGAAGGTCGTGCAGTGCAGTGTGGATAAAGCACGATAAGGTGTGGATGACCCCATCGCTGTGCTGTGGGCGTGAGCTGTTTGCTTGCTTCTGTTGAGGTTTGCACGCCGATATGCTAGATAGCAAACACAAGTTCACACATGATGTGGGAAGCATTAGGCCGGATGAGGAAGGTGCGAGGCCTACTTCAACGACCTCCATATTGCAGATGCAGGTGCATGAAGCTGGAGGCGCCGTCGACGTTTGATCAAGCGATGACAAAAGTGGCTGGACTTGTGTGATTAGCTCGGATTGTTGTGCTTGAAGCGGGAACGTCTGAAGGAGTCGGAGCATTAGGAAATGGTAAGGGACCGTTGATCTCCAGGGCCGAAGGCGTAGTGTAAAAGAGCCGACTACATTCGATCGCCAAACTCATGCCTGCTATGGTGATACATCTACCCTACAAGCTCATTTCGTCTGCATCTTCCTCCTTGTAGCTGACCCTGGTAGTGGCCCTGCCGGACTTCTTGCGTGAGGGTGTAGGTCGTGCAGATCGCTTCTGCACGGCAGGAGCCTCGTCTTCCGAACCTACATCACTAAGCGACGGCGAGCTTAGTCCTTCGTCTTCGGCTTCATCTTCTGATAGTGAGGGTGCGGGGGCAGCTTTCGGTGCCTTCTTCTTCGTTGAGCTTGCAGCCCGCTTAAGCGCCGCCTTCTTGGCTGGTGTTTTGACTTCGTCGAGAGCGGCAGGCTCACTTGTGACAGAAGCCCCGTCGGCGACGATAGCAGTCTTACGCTTCTTAGCGGCCGGTGTAGCGGTGCCATCCTCCTTCTTTTTCACCACTCGTTTTGGGGGTCGGAGCCAGTCCTCCATACCTGGAGGCCAATACACTCGACCTTCTGGTCCGCCCATACCAACCTCGTCTTCGGGGATGACTGGAGGTGGAACATCTTCTTCTTCTGCTTCCTCAATCTTGGCTTCGACATCTTCAAGATCGTCAGTCTTCTTCTTCTTACTCTTTTTCGCAGCCTTCTTTGGCTTAGGCTTCCACGGCTTGTTCTCGTCTTGCCGCTGGTGTGGCAGAATGTCATTGAAAGTGTGAAAACCAGGCAGCTTAAACGTCCGCATCAACTCGAAGACTGCCTGCTCCTTGTCCTTTGCCTCGATCATGAGATCCATGGTATCTGGACACGGGGGCAAGGTCATGACGCGAGGCGAATGCTTCCTGCGTGTTGTGCGAGTTATTGCTTCGGGACGTGACTCTGAGTAGTGCATCTTAGGGGTAATGCCCTTCTTCGTCCAAGTCTCAAGAATTGCTGGATATATGTCCATGATGTCCTTCGTGCCCTCACGAATCTGAGTCTCGTCAAAGATGATGTTGTGGTGATGGTAGTCAAGCACCATAGGGATGTTCAGCTCCTGACAGAGTGGCAGGAGTTCGTGAACCGACCAGACCACATCGTCGTTCTCTAAGACGAGGCGATTCTTGACACTTTGTGGCAGCTTTGCGTAGTTCTCCTTGAACCTCGCAATGGCCGCTGGCTTGTCTCCGTAAGCGCCACCGAGATGCAATATCATCACAGCATCTCGGTTCTGCTGTGGCGGGAGCTTCAGCAGTGAGAGCAACTCGTCATGGAACACCAAGTCACGAACAGCATTGTCAATGACTTGCTTCCGTGGCGAACCCAGCTGTGTGAATTGGCCGGGATGCGTCGTGACCCTGTGTCCCAGCTCGCCGATTACTTTGCCCACCTCACGTAGTGTGTCTGCTGCGAATGGCTCGAGCTTGTAGCCGTAGTCTTCGTGGCTTGCAAAGGGGAACATCTCGGAGCTGAGACGCATGAACTTGATGCCGTACTTGTCGTTCCAGCGTACCATCTTGATGATATCTCGTGCATTAGCGAGGCCTAGTTCTTCGACGTAGCGCATGCCTCTAGCAATATCGGCTGGTTGTGCCTTATCAGGGCGGTTCTTCGTGGCGTGCTCGGGCTGCGAGGGATCCTTCAAGGGATGGCGATGCTCAATGATGCTAGCAATGCGACAGGTTCTAGAGCTGAAGACTGGGGGGTTGGCGTTGCGGAGATAGGTATTGAGACATGCCTGATGTGCGTTAGTCGAGTGTGCATATTTGCGCAGTGGGAACGACGAACATAGCCCAGCCGTCCTTTCCACGGCAATGGTAGATATTCAGAGTTGACGGGTGGAGGTCTGGACAAGGCTTCCTTGACCTCAATCTCGTCTTCCTCTAGGCCTTCGGCGTCTTCAGGATCGCCAGATGCCCCAGTGTCCTCGGTACTACCAGTGACATTCTTCGCGGCGCCATTGACGACGCCAGTATTGCTTTCTTCGTCTTCGACTTTGATATTCTGTGCAGGCGCCTTCTTTCGCCTGCCCTTGCTGGGAGGCGTATCGCCAGCTGTGGGGGCAGCTCCAACGCCATTTGCGCCGACGGCATTCGTCTTTGGAGGCGCCATATCCGTAGTGCTATCAGGTACGACACTGATACCGTTGGCCGTGCCATTGCTTGCGCCTGATTTGAGATGAAATGGAGTTTCACCGTCCTCGTGTCCATCAGGCGACGCCCGCAAAGCCATCTTCCCGTCGAGCACATCGGGATTGACATCGGGATTTGTGTTTGCAGCTACGCCCCCACGAGCAGACTGGCGGCGCGTCGCCTTCGGCGCGTTCTTCGCGACATTGGGTGGCAATGGTATGTCTGTAGAGCGTACTTTCGACATATCGATGGGTGATGCCTCAGTCGTCGCCGATGATACATCAGCTACTGTGGAGCGCTTCCTTTTCACCATGACTGGAAGAACAGGGCTTGGGGGAAAGGTTTGAAAGGTTGATGGACGTCGCACTTGTGCGCAACAAGCAATGCGGAAAGTTGTGTAACGAAAGATGCGCAGCATCAAACTTCGCTCTAATGATATGATGATGCCCCAGGTATTTGTGAGTACCGTTCAAGGGGCTGGGAGGAGGGCTTGTGAGGACCATCGTGCAAGATTAGCGCGTCGAGTTTCGCGTCGACGTCACCGTATAATATCTGGGGTGACGCACATCGATCGATCGCCGGGAGCTAGGCCGGAGATACGCGAGAACACCATCTGTCATCCACAACCCAGCATTTGGAAAACCGTCAAAGTTGTTGCAAAACTTACTCTAGCCTCGTGCATTTCTCATTCTATCGATGCCGTGGTTTCTGCCGTTGCAGTACTGTCCACCAGGAAGCCTTCTGCACCTTTGAGGTGCGCGAGGATATCTAGACTTCACCTCCACATCGAATGCGGAATCAAAGGTCGTAGGCGAAAGGGTGCATTTTAGAATCAAAGACTATGCTAAGAAAAGGACTTGGCAATGCCGTAGAGGGGTTAGAAAGTCATGAAGCCTTGTGTAGGTACGCTTCTGATCAAACAACCAGTTTAGATCTTCGATGTCCTCGGTCAATCCGCTATTTCGATCACAAATCAACAAAATGATCCTTCGGAGGATGGCGTCCCATGGATTCTGCTGTACTCTCGAGTCGTCACAAGCATATATCGTATCGAAATGTGCGTCTCCTTCTGCGACAGCGACAAGCATTCTCCCAGGGCTGCATAGCCATGTCGTGGTTGCATCATGCTTTGGTTCACAATGAATCTATTAGGTAGTATCTAGTCCGCCAGTTCTGCCTCAACCAGACCCTCCGCATCAGGAGCAACCTTGTGGAACTTGACGACCTTCAACCCCGACGCCCTGAGCAGCGTAGTCCACTGCTCCTCCGTTCGTTCCCGTCCATTCAGTAGCGCCATCATATTGACATCCAACAACGCCGGATACAGCGGCACACCCTTGGAAGGCAGAATCCATTCGAATATGATCAGCTTGGAGTATCCCTTCTCCATGACAGCAGCAGTGCGCTTCATAATCTCCACGCAAGAGTGGTCAGGCCAGTCGTGAAAGATATACCGGAAGTAGTACGCCCTCGCACCCTTCACTGGCTGCTCCTGAAAGAAGTCGAGCTTCTGGCGCACAATGTTGTCGTCGAGTGATTTGATGTTGTCGATGACGGGCGGCAGGTCTTGGAGCACGAGTTTACCAGGCGCGTCGGGGAATGCTTTCTGGAAGGCTGCTACGTCGTGGCCCTCGCCGCCTGCGACGTCGATAAAGAGTACGGCTTCCGGGTCGTCTTTCTTTGCGCCTTCGAGCACAATGGACTTTGCGTCGAAGACGTTGAACCAGTTTGGTCGCATTGCGATGGAGCCGGACATGAAGGCGTTGAAGTTGGTCATCATATCGGGCCGCTTGATCAGGTTCTCGAACATGCCGTCCTCGGAGCCATTGCAGTCCTGGAAGGGACCTGGTGAACCATCCACGTGCTTGAAGCCAGTCTTCTCGAGATACCGCGGCAGGTTCGCCAACGAGCGCGTTGCCATATCAAACATAAACTGATATCCGCCGAGAAGTGGTGGTGCAGTGAGTGTTTGTGAGATTGGCGTTGATTCGTACGTCTCAATGTCAGTCTCGCGAAAGACGCCCAGAGCAACGAGCGGACGCATCAGCCGGATGATAAGCTGTTCAGCTGCACCTGTGCTGTCTGCGAGTTCATTGGCAGTCTTGGGCTTGCCGGCCGCCACGAGATCGGTGAGTACGCCGGCGCGGATGAGCACCATAAGAGCAGCTGGGGCGTGGGGAGACATGATCATGCGCCAGATGGTGTCAATCGGGGCCTCCACCTTGGCCATGGCTCCCATGACGACTCCATAGAGCTGTTTCTGAAGGGCAGGGTCGCTGGCTGTGTCTTTCGCGAGGGACTCGACATCGGCGGCGAGCTTGGCGATGCGTGCTTCTACGGTCGAAGCCTCAGGTATGCTTCCCATCTTGTAGGTGGTTAGACGAATGAGTATACAACAGGGATGCAGTCACAATTGCGCGGCTTGGATGATAAGAGTGCTAGTAAAGGGTGGCGAACAAATAAGAGAATGAATAAAAATGCGGTACAGACTACTAATTTATATTTACGCTACGCCACAGGTGATTCCTTCGCGGTACAGTTCTGCTGTACTTCTCTTGCTACGTCTCTCCTCGCCATGGCTCAGCTGTACCTACCACCTCGCAGTCCTTATCACTTCAATGAGCCAATAGCAACGCTCAGTTTCGCATGCCGGCGCGGCTGATTCCGAGGAGAGTTCAGCGCGGCGCAGGTATGTGGCACGGAGACCGAAGGAAGAGATTGCTAAAGGATTTCAAGACCTCTAGAGCTCGCGAACAAATAATTCAGAATCTTGGAGTACGCCACAACGTCCGACAGGCGCCTCGAAACCAGACATCTATCTCTCGTTAAGCCATGCAGCTGCAATAGTAATGTGTGTACATTTCAATTCTTCTCTGCTGCTCAAGAGCCAACAAAATCACGCTCCGCATTTTGGACCCCAAGCGGTTGTGCGGAGCTGACTGCGCTCCCGTGCTGGGCCACTGAGCTAAACCACGAGTCGCTAAGGCCCGGATACACCGACCTGAAGGATTGACATCAGCTTACTAAATGCTTCTTAAAGAACATCTAACTTGTGCGTCGCTCACGCTCACCAGGATAGTGGTCACAATTACATTGTTGAAATATCTGGAATGTTCACAACACCGAGGCTAGTATCTTGGAATTTACACAGCGATAGTTGCCGCGAAAACATGGCGTAGAAAAGGGGGAAAGCGATGAGATGATCCAGAAGTGCTGCGAACTGCACTGTAGCCCTATCTAAACAGGTCATTTATCTCTCGCGTCTCACGACATTGATTCCCACGATTCGTGGCCAACCTGACAGTGCTCAGTAGTCCAACAATCTTGTCCAGTCTTCGAAATTACATTGTATCTGTACCACTTACTCCTCCACACATGGATAAAGGCCCTGGTCTTCTTGCGGTTACTTAGGCCGACGCTTCAACCGGAGAGCTGCTTCTCGGCGCTCGTTTCTACACTCGAGCATGATACGTGCGAAATGTTCGATAGGACGACTGGACGACAGTCTTCGCAATTCGTTCTCGATCATTATATCTGGCGTGTTGACGCGGACAGTACAGTACGGAGGCGGCCAGCATGTGAATCACATTGCGCCGCCGAGCCCGACACAGCCGTACAATAGATCTGGCTGTCAAGACCGTTTTCAACTATAAGTGCTTGCTTTGGCATAGTGTCGATCGCTTCCTACTTATGCGCGTTCTTAGGAATTGCAACATGGGATACACTGTCTTCTTGTGCATCCAAGCTGTACTGCTGGTGCTTATTAACGTCCTGCTCCTCTTTTTCACCTTCACGCAATGTACGCCAGTGACATATCTCTGAAACAAGCTCAACCCCATGGTCACGTCCAAAGGCACATGCCGGAACCCCAACATCCAGAAATACTACGACTACTTCCAAAGCGGTATGTTGACTTCACCATCTCCTCGAAACATTCACTAACAACCTCCCAACACTTTCACCCCTCTGTAGACTCATTCTCGCCCTATTCCCCATCCTCGTCATACTAGACCTGCAAATCGAGATACCTCTCAAAGCCGCACTCATGGTCGTCATGAGCACCGGCATATCACAACAGCTTAGTCCGGATTGCTAAAAGCAAGGATAGTCTCCTTTCCTTTGTCATTTGAGCTTTCTCGTCGCGTTGCTGTATAGTATAGGCATAGTAAAGTATGTCGCATGGTCCCTAGCCACATATGCTACATGAGCTCCGTCATTCGAGCGTCTCCCCCGTCTTTTCCGCCTCACTTCGACCCGATTACAACTCTTCATGCTCGCTTGCCTGGAACTTCCTACGCGCTTCCTCTCCCGCCCAGTACTCGTGGTCGGGAACTTTGTTCCCAGTGTGAACGAGTGTTGTCTCATCAACCCGATGAGTCCATCTCGCCATAGCAGCAGCCCCATAAGCCGCTACTTCAGATGGGTCAAACTCCGTCAGGACTTTTACTACATCGGTCCCCACCGCATCATGGGCAATAGCTGTTAGCTCGGCTATCGCTGATGCTGATGCTTCGCCAGTGACCACGATGGCTCGAATATCGTCACGATTACGATGTGGAAGAACCTCGTCGTTGATGAAGCGTCATACAAAGCTGTTCATTTGGTCAATGTAAGCCTTGTCGCCGACGTCCTGTACACAGCGTTAGTCAAGCAGCCATGTTTATATCGGCATAAATGATTGATCGAAGCCGCATCTTACCTGGCGATATTTCTCTCCATACATTTCGCAGAACTTGTTCCGATCCGTGGCGTAATTGCCCAAGTCGAAAGCAACCTCCATGAGCCAAGCGTACATGTAATCAGCCTCGAACTCAAGCACGAGTACATAGTTCTCGGGGCCTTCTTCGTTGCACTCCTCAGGAGTACGACCAAGAATCCGACCTTCCAGGAAGCCGTAAGCGTGACAGGCGGCAGACTGAGTCGCACGCAATTTGGTAATGTAATCTGGCCCAAAGACAGCGGCCACTACGCCGCTCCAGAAGTATCTCCTCACAACGGATTGCAGAGAAAGGGCAGTGAATTCAGCCGCATAGCCCAGCTGCTCTGTAAGACTGTCGACTAGTGGACGAATTGCCTCGTTGGCTATAGACCGGAAGTCTGCGTCATTGGTGTCACGGAGTGAAGCCCCGGTGGCGTAGACCTCATGGAGGTAGAAGTCTCGGTACGCAGCGGTGGTAGGGAATTTCGTCAGGTTGACGATGTTGGCTGAAACAAATCTAGAAGCAATAATGGTAGTGGGCGTAAAGGTCAAGCCAAATCGAGTCTCATGTTGAGTTAACATGGTGGTGTCGGAAGATTGAACGAGGTTGACCATGGCAAGTGACAAAAGTAATGAGCGCATGGTGCGTCTGTGCCATTTTTCAGAAGTCGTGGAGAAGCATTTTATGTGATGAACGGCACAAGATTTGGCATATTGTTGTTGTATTGGTGGGCGCGTGAGAGCCTCTACGAGACTCACAGAGGCTGCCAAGGCACTAGCTACACGCGATCACGTGAGAGGTATCAGTGGACTATCTGCTCTGTCCAACATTATGTTTCTGCGACTTCTGGTGGTAACCGCCAAGCCGCTGTTGGAGGTCGGAGCGCCGACGCGCGCGTGGCCATGCCAAACGGTAAATTGTCTGCACGCGCCACGCTAGGAAATATTGGTCAAGTTTCGTGAATCGCTCATACACATGCTCGACAATACCTGTACAGTTGGATATAGACGAGATGCCCGAGCGTGCGCATTCTTCATGAGCGGCTAGTGTTTGTATCATCAACAGATACCTATGACTTAGCCGCCCCGTCCTTGGCAAGGCGTCTTCTCGCGATCGTTGCAGGTACCTTGTACCCAAATGCCTATTTAGGTATTTGGCGGCTATCTTGAGCGGAGGCAGACAAATGGACTGCTCACACGTCTATAACCATGAATGATTTCTCAAAGGCAGCACGTGGCTCATGCGAGCGATGATCATGAGAAACGCAACATGATACGTGTTCACTGCGATTTTAATGAAGCTGAGATGCTGGTTCATGGAGACAGCTATACTGCGTTGAGAAGCCCATCGCATCTCATTCTCATCTACACCGTGGTCGCCGCTTCGTAGGCGAGTATTTTCAACTAGGAACCAAGCGCTACATTCATGCGCCTGGCGGGCGCGCAACTACGCCCCCTTCAGGTATTTTTACTCCAACTCAAGGTACCTTTAGGTTTGGGACGGCTACTCTGAAATGGCGAAGGTCACGAGTTGGCGCTTATAAAACATTTCCTTGCCAAATCAGCCCATCTCTGAGGTATAAGAGCAGAGGTCGGCTTGAAGAAGACATTCAAACCCCAGCACATCCTTTTGCGGAAGACTTCACCATATTCTTTGTTTACAACTACTCCAGTACCAAATATGACCTACCACTGGAGGCTCGTTCTCATCTCTTGCTTTCTGGCTCTCACATCATCCTCCCCCGTCTCGATAACACAATTTTCATCGCATGACACCAACCCTGTACTGTCCAAGAGGGCTTGGAACGCCGATGAGCTCGACAACGAGTTCAAAGGGATATATTGGAATCACCCTCTCGAAGACACAGATGAATGCACGCCGGAACAGATTGACAAAATCGTTCACGCCACGCGAGCCACGACGTGGTTGACTAGCCGCCCTCTGAATGATATGGGCTTCGAGTACTCGGATGCTTGGACTCGTTACTTCAAGCGATACCAGCTTTGGATTCAATCGGGCAAGGAGTATCAAGAGACAGCCGCAAACATGATCTGTTAGTACTGCCAACCCTTGACCTTACTACAATCTGACGAATGATCATAGTCAACATGATACAGGTTGCCAAATACCCGTGAAAAGGCTCACACAAAGAGCCAACACTCAATAGGAGGGTGAAATTCACATGCGATCCCACTCGTCACGGAAACAGTGCCATACAGTCATGCGCTGGAGCACAAACGTAAGCAATATGAGGGCTGGACATAATAGTGGCAGTCGAGTGCTAGACTATTGCTGACTTTGTGCCAACGCAGCTGTCACAGTCCATCCATATTCTGCTGCAGAGGGCTGTAGGCACAGATTTTCCTAAATGTTTTCTTCGGCGACTGCTAATATAATCAGGGAAATGGACTATTGTCTTTTGTCCATATTTCTTCACCAATGTTAGAATGAAGTACCTAGAAGAAATAACACACGGAAAGAGAGATAATCTAAGCGGCTTAGCATCCTTGGATACATATGGAAGCGCAATAACTAGCTCACGAGTTCATGTATGTTGGGGCGTTTGGTCACAGAAACCAGAGTTAGTCACAACAGTCCACGGCACAAGAGTCTGCACTAACGAAGACATAGTCAGTGATCTCCAGGCACAGTTCCATCCGACTGGTCCAAATAATGGTGAGGTATATGGCGAGTCTCGATGCCACGAATTTTCGTTAATGGGACCTGATAAGGTCAGGCCGGATCTCGAGGTCATATCGAATGGTGAGATTACCCGCAGATGAACGGAAATCGAGCAGAGACTGACAATATGAAGCGGACCACTATGCATGGTTCTTAATGTACTATTGGTGCGACAAAGAATGGGACTGGAGCAGCAAGGATAAGACCGAATTGAAGAAGACCAACGATGTGCAAAACACGGACGACACCGCAAAACTTCAGGAGCAGGAGATTGAATACCCTACCCCAAGTTTTCCGATGCCAGAAGAAGACGTCAAGCTTGACTTCAGCTCCAATCCTGCCCGCACGGAGCTACAAGCCAACGACAAGTCGAACGGCAACCCCATCATGCATTGCGAGTATATTGGCGGCGACTACGACGAATGGAAACAGGCGCTCACCAAGCCTTTCATATCCAAGGGAGGATGCGATCTTTCGTAAGTCACTCGCCATTCAAGTCCGTACAACATCACCGACTAATGCCACTTCAGCGCCGAATGTCATCTTCCATCTGAACTCGTTCTAGTCAGCAACGGCTGCCCTTGCACATGTGACGGCAAGAAAAGCGGTCTGACGGACGACAAGTGCGGTGGATATGCTCGCATAGCTCTGGAAGATATGCTGTTCCCAACCTTCATACCTGAAGCACCCAAAGCCACGCCTCCGCCAGAGCCCCCCAAACCCGCACCAGCGCCGGCACCGAAACCACCACCAAAAAAGTGCGCCTGGTGGGACTTTTTCTGCCTATTTTCATCATAGTGTCCGCAAGCTGGACGGGTCTCACCGTTTGAGGCCACTTTCTTTTGGCCATCTTTGGATAATTTGCGAGGCGAGACTGGTGGGGTTGTGTATAAGGCGAAGCATCGTTGTATTTGGCGTTACCTGCGGCTTTTTCGAACTATGTACAGAACTCTAGAGAGGCATATAGTAAGACACATGTTGTAGTGTAGGAATATTCATAATCAATACCGACAATTCATAGTTTTGAGCACCCAACAGCTCGAAGGAAGCCATCATGTCGGTCTTTCCCATGAATCCGAAGAGTGTCGTGGAGTGCTGTTTATTCAGGATTCGTTCCAACATGCGTTTGATCGCCCACTGGCTCACTCCCCAATTACGGCCCAGACTTGACAGCAAAGTCTGCTGCGCTTCCGCCATTCTCTACTACCTGAGTGCAATGGTGAGTGAATCCAAGGCGATGACGCTCAGCATCGTATGAACATTTAGAAAATCAATGCCATCAAGCTCAAAACCCAGAATTCGTGATGCAGCAATACCTTGTATAAACATGTTCCCAGCCAAGCACCCGTCACAAAACGACACGAAACGTCAAGGAGTGCTAAGCAATGCGACACCCGCCACACTATACCCAAAGCAGCGAGTTTCAAAACACTCGCTTCTCCACCGCCAGACACGCCTCATCTCGTTTCCTCACAATCGCATGAGGGCCACATCGCGTCTTACTGCTCTTGGTAAAGGCGCTGCCTTGTGTAGAGTGTTCATGGTTCATGCCGCGCGCTTTAGAACGGATTTGGGTCCTGGTGTTCGGGATTTGTTTTTTGTGGGCGGGTGGTAGGCGCCTGGGAGATGCCCACTCCGAGCATCTTCATATAAAAGGTCTGTTGTAGCCGCTTTCTTGCTGTTCACTATCATTTTCCACCAGGCCAGTCCTTCTTTTCCTACATTCGTTCTCTCGAAACTACATTCACTTCAAAACACACCCACATTCTTTACATCGTGTGTGATCTGCGATCACTTCCAATCCAGCTCCAACTCCTTCTCCCCATTCCCATCAACCAAACCAAACCAAACACTCCAGCCAGCCACAATGTTCTCCAAATCCCTCCTCACAACCTCCCTCCTCCTCACCCTCACCCACGCGCACCAAAACTTCCAACAAATCTCCATCAACGCCGTCTCCCCCGGCCCCCAAATCGGCATCCGCATGCCGCCCTCAAACTCCCCCGTCACGGACCTCACATCGTCTGACATGGCCTGCAACGTGCCCTCAACATCCTCCGCGCCCGTCAAAACGCTCGACGCAGCGGCTGGCGATTCCATTACCGTCAAGTGGGACAATTCGGGCCACCCGGGGCCCATCACGCACTTTTTGAAGAAGGTGGATGATGCGGCGACGGATACTGGTGTGGGCGCGGGGTGGTTCAAGATCGATGAGGTTGATTACGAGGGGGGAAAGTGGGCGAGTGAGATTATGGCTGCGGATGGAATGACGCATGAGTTTAAATTGCCATCTAACCTCGCAGGCGGAGAGTATCTCGTAAGTTCAATTCTCTTTTCCTCTTTCATACCACCCCATTCACTCCTTACCCGCTACACACAGCTTTACTAACGTGTCAACGCAGCTCCGCTCCGAAATGCTCGCCCTACACTCCAGCCAAACCCTCAACGGCGCACAATTCTACATCGGCTGCGCACAGCTGAAAATCGCGGGAACAGGAAGCGCATCCTGCGGCCCCACCATTTCTCTTCCAGGCGCGTACAAAGCCGATGACGCGAACATTTATATCCCGAATTACTACAATGGCTTTGATGCGACCACGTACAAGGCGCCGGGTGGACCGGTGGCGACGTGTGGTGGAAGTGGTGCTGGGGCTGGGAATCAGACTGTGCCTGTTGCGTCGCCGGTTGCTGAGGCGAGTGCGAGTGCGAGTGCTACGCCCGCTGCTGTTGAGACGCCTGGTGCCTCTGCCAGCCCAGTCGCTTCATCCGTCCCGACTCCCGCTCCATCCCCATCCCCATCCCCATCCACCGGCTCCGACTCTGACTCTGACTCCGGCGCGCTACCTGCGACTTTCACCATGGAGACGTTCATTGCTTGGTTGGAGGGCAAGGCATCTGGGTCAGCGAGCAAGGTTCGTCGTCACGCTCGTTCTTTCTTGTTGTGAGCTCGAGGTGAAAAGATTGAGACGGGAACGAAGATGGTGAGATGATGGAGATTTTTTGTTGTACATATATATCTTTTTCGACTTCGATTATATTCTTGAATACAAATCACCGTTCTGATTACAGAATCTCCGCAATGATCATTAATCGCAGTGGTCGCCAATATTCTTACATCAGTCAAGCAACAACGTCTATCAGTTCAAGACAACCACGTTGCCTTTTGACAGACAAGTCACGCTTAGTAAGATAGTTGAGAACGTTCCGCTCATAGTATTGTTCACATCAAGAAGGGTATGTTTGTTGTTGATCGTATTAGGTTATTACTTCTTCTCATCTATCATACAACCACCTCTCCCTTCCCGTCTCAGGTATGTCTCCCAGACGTGGTATAATGCATAAAGTCGTAAAGCAATCGAACCGAACAAAAAGAAATCACCATGTCAAAGCATGATCTGCACTCATCCAATATCCCCTTCTCCCCATCACGACTTCTACCTTAGTAATTGGTCGACGTAACAGGAGGGTTGAACGTCTGGATCGGCTGGTTGGTGTGAGGGACGTTAGGCGCGGTGTGGTATCCGCCGCTGACACGCTTGTCGGCGTATGCAGTACCGGGCGCGGCCACGGTGCTACCAGTGTAAGCGGTGTCGTGGCTGGGGCGTGTGTCGTGGGCAACAACAGGTGCCAGGCCGCCGTGAGTGGTGGTAGTCGCAGGAACAGCAGCGACTTCAGGGTCGCGAAGCGTACTGTTGCGATTCTTGCGCTGCCAGAACTTCATGCCGGAGCCGCGGGTGTAGTTGTTGGATGGGGAAGGACCGTAGCGCTTCTCCTTCTTGTGGTGCTTGCCGAGGAGGATGCCGAGGGGAATGGAGAGGAGGAAGAGGACGCTGGTGTTTTCGTTAGTACAGTGTAGTTGAGATTGTGGAGTGAGTTGACTTACGCTCCAGCAATCGCAACAGCGAAGCACGCAGTGTTCAGCCTGCAGATCGAGCCGAGAGAAGCAGAGTACGTGTACTGGCTCTCAGAGTTGCCGTTCTCAAAGCCCTGCTTGGCATCCTCGGGCCCATTTCCAAGCGGCGTCTGGACGTTGTCGCCCTTGCACGAGTGCGCACCGTCACGGGTCAAGACTGCAATAGCGATGAAGCCACCCATGCAGAGAACGTTCATAATGAGTCCAAGAAGAGCGAAAAAGGCCTTTCCGCCGAGACAGCATGTGAAGACGACAGCGAAGATGGTGTAGAGGACGATGGCACCGGAAATACCCTCGACGGCTTGTTGCCAACGAGGAATGGCATTGTCGCGGTCGGCTTGCACGGCCAGGAAGTAGCTGTAGATGCCGAGGATGATGCCAGCGCAGCAGAACTCAAGGGCGTAGAGGAGGGTGGTCCCCAGACGCAGGGCAGCGCCGCCGATAGCCATTATGTATGGGGGTGTGTTGTATTAGTATGGATAGAGAGAAGAGACGAAGTGAAGTTGTGCTAGGTGCGGCGCTGGAGTAGTAGATGCTGGTGGTGAGTCTGGTTTGAAATGGGATGAATCGATGAAAGGGGGTAGGAAGTTAAGTATTGGTTGACGGCCATTTCCAGACTATGACGCTCGCCCTGCGCTGGGTTGTAACTTCATCGTCACGCAGCCAAACCTTCCTTGTTCGCTGGATGCAGGTGCGTCGATCAAGTCGCTTAGCGTGATGTGACGTAGCTCTAGCGCCACACTCATCTCAAAGTGGCCCAACGACGACGCCTGGATCTCCGCCGACACGTCCCAAAAGAGATTGGCAGTCTGGACGCGGCGACGTCAGAGCCTGAATTTGTGGTCTTGACAAGGAAATTTCACGGCATGACGGCAGTGCTGAGCCACAGCAATGCGAGTGCCCTGGCAGGCGTCGAGGCCCTGGCAGAACGAGGCGCTGGAGGAGAGAATCAGAGTGCTGACTGCAGTACGGCTGCAGCCGATGTGCAACGCCATCAAACGTGTCTCGTGAGGTTACGCGACGGTGTTAGAGTTTGCGCTATGGTGAGTATGCAATATCCAAGATCCTGCTCACGATGTTGCACAAGCTGCACAACATCAACTCTGGAAGGTCTTGCGCCGCAATGACTCGAGATCTTAGAGTTGGCCTGCCTCACGCAATTGACGTGTAACATGTGGCTGTGCTACGCCTGACGTCGAGATGTCTCCAAGGTTGTTGCTGCGATCGTGAGGTTCCCCAGACTGATCGACGGACCCGTGGCCGATCTGGTTTGTGTTCAAGAAAATGGAAAACTAGTGTTGTTGTTCGGAGAGTTGCCCGGTGTTTTATTTCCAAGGAAGTTGTGTGAATGTCGGTCTAGGTGATTTGGCGGTATGATTGGGTGGGATTTGGAGGAAAGAAATGTGCACCGCATTATCGTACAGCGTCTCCATGTGACAGAGTAGTGAATTGAAGCTGAGTGTACTCCCTAGGCAGCAGCAGAACTTCGAAAAACACTTCCCATACGACATAGCATTCCGTACCTACTACTATCAGCGTATGCCATATAAGATAGTCTGGTCGTAGAACTTGGGTATCATTATCATATCAAAACACCACAACTCCATCCATCCCAGAACAACGCTCCCAAATCTCTCTCACACCTTCCCCTTCCCCTTCCCAGCAGGTCTGCCACGCTTCTTCCCCTGCGCACCACCAGAAGCCTGACCATCCCCTCTCCCCTCCGCAGCCTTCATCTGGTCCAGTTCTCCCTTCAGCATCGTCTCAAGCGCATCGTTACGTCGAGTGAGGAGCATGACATCCTCGGCATTTATTGCTCTGCGGCCGGCATGCTTGGAAAAGACTTCGAGGTCGCGGGCTGTGTTGGCTGTAAATGTTGTTAGGATGGGAAGAGAAGAAACGGGAGGGGATACATACCAATTTGCGTATAGACGAGCTCAGTCAACGCGCCGATGAATTGTGGTGTTGCGTTTATGTCGACCTTGGAGTTGAGGCATTCTTCCTCGACGTATTCGCCGATGGAGTACCAGAGGGCGGATTTGAGGCGCTGCTTGAATCAGTATTACATTTGCGTATAATCCGCTGTATGTCTTACCTCCTCCTTCTCGGCGGCGGCATTATTCGAAGCCATACTTGCAGTTGAGTGTGGGGGGCTTTGTGAAGGTGGGAGAACGCGACGCGTCTGGAAGCAGCCAATCGGCGGTGAGCGGGCAAGCGGGCAAGCGCGACCGGCTGCCGCGCATTTGCGACATTTTATCTCGAACAAGTTGCTTCTTCACGAAGAGTTTGCATCGCATCCAAACCTCACTTGCACCGTCGCATCTAAATCACACTTACACTGCACCATCGCGACTGTATCTACTACTCACCCACGATTTCCTCGACTCTCGCGCATTGCACAACGTCAAACCAAAGCTACACCTCAGCGCACTACGCAGCCACCACCTCCACCTCCACCCTCCCAATCCACCCTCTTACACCGCAAAGATGGACTACGTCTTCGACAACCTCTCCCTCGCGAAAGACCGCCTGGTCACCAACTCCATCAAATCCTTCGAAGGCATGACCACACAGCGCTGGGTGCGCCTCGTCGCCATCATAGGCGGCTACATGCTGCTGCGCCCGTGGCTGCTCAAATTTGCCGCAGATCGACAAAAGAAGCAATTCGAGAAGGAGTCAGAAGAACTAGGACTCAGTGGGCCATCGGCAAACGACCTGCGAGGCGGCAAGGGTAAGAAGGGGGAGAAGAAGGGAGAGGGGAAAGTGTTGGGAGAGATCAAGGAGGGGAAGAAGGTTGGGGAGAAGGGTGAGGCGCCCAAGGCACCGAGGGTTACAAAGAGGAAGGGTGCGGGCAAGAAGATGCTGGAGGAAGAGGAGGCGGATGAGGAGAGGGAGATTAGGGCGTTTTTGGATGAGCAGAGGAGTGGGTTGGCAACGTAGTGCGCATAACGTTCGGGTCAAGGCGTTGCTGGGTTAGATGTGGGGGTGGTACAAATATTAGACGGAATGGAATCAATCGATAAGGTAGGAAACGCACGCCGATGCATTCCAGTCCAGCCCAACGACAGCCCATGACTTTTCGACACACGCGAGTCTTCAGGAGTTCGACGCGTCTGCTCGTCACACCCATCTCCTTGCTTGACACAAGACACTATCAACCGCCGTCTCCGCTGACCGTGACGCACCCCCTCCCCTCCACAGATGCTGGACATCATGGCCCTCTTCATCCTCAGCGCGTCCCTCGCGCACGCCCATATGCATATGATCAACCCCTCTCCCTTCCGCAACCCCCACGCCAACCGTTAAAACGAGCCAAAAGACTACAATATCCTCAATCCCCTACACAAAGACGGCAACGACTTCGCCTGCAAGGGCTACCATCTCAACACCCCGTGGACACCAACGGCAACATACGAGGCTGGCAAGAGTTATGATATGGAGCTCAAGGGCGAAACGACGCATGGTGGAGGCAGTTGTCAGTTTAGCATGAGTTTCGACAAGGGCGTGAATTTCAGAGTCATTAAGAGTATTGAGGGTGAGTGTCCGATGCAGAAACGGTATAGCTTTACGGTTCCGACTGAGCTGGGTGGGGGCTCGAGGAGAACTACTGGCTTGTTCACTTGGGCTTGGTGAGTTGGTGAACTCTCGACGAGAGAAACTTTGGAGCTAAGGTCGTGGTATAGGTTCAATCGCCTAGGCAATCGCGAGATGTACATGAACTGCGCAGTCGTTGACGTCGTCCCATTAATGATTTGGGTGAGGAGATGGGTGAGGGTGGGGACGGGGATGAAGGTATGATGGGAAAGCGGTAAAGAATCATTTTTTTCCTTGGGGAAGGTTGGAGTATGTAGTTATCAATGAGACAATCGACTTTTAGGTCTGGGTTGGTCGTGAATCTATGATGTTGTGATCATCTCGCATTCAGGAATATGAAATGCTCGCTAGCAGTCTAGTACGAGTGCTAAAATATGGAAGAACGGTATTTAACATGTGTGGTGCGGATTATTGATGTAGCTTTTGGTCTTGAAGCGTGTGATCTTGAAGGGAAGGAGCAAAGAGGAGTTTAGTGTATGGATGGATGGGGCGGAGCTCGAGGATATTCAGCACGTCGTATTCTGATTTGAAAGGTATGGATGGCGCGGGAAGGTGTATAAGTTAATGATCTTTCTCACGATGAAGCTCGGGCGCTAGGTGTAGTCCGTAGAGTACGTACGTGGTAGCTTTGACTTGAGTGTTACAACCAATAATACGTACGGCAATTGAACGACACCAAGGGCACATGATTGCCATCCACAGTGCAGAAACGATTGCACGTGGAAAGAATGCTTGCGGTCTGCATGAGGTGAGTTGCAGACTCTCATCTTGGAACAAAGTCATTTCTCGGAGTTGGTGTTTCGAGACCAGCGCATTTGATTTGCTAGGCACGGCTGACTCACGGGTTCCTGCGGCAAACGATGCAGGGCCATATCTGCAGCCTGGGAGACAAGAGAAAACAACTAAACCATGGACGTTGGATGTGTTGATTTCACACATGTGTCGAATTAGGTTGGTGTTCGGTTCGAGTGTGAAGACGTTGGAAGGAGAGAAACGGGTCGCTCGTAGCAATTAATGACAGAGATGGGAGGGTAATGCCAGCATGGTTACAATATCGCCTTGGCCTGGTTGCCGTAATTGGCGGTTCAATAATCTCGAGTCCGTAAGCAGGCCCAGATGAAGAATCCAGGAACAAGCCTCCAGGCTTCGAGGCGTGGGCACTGCGGTAGGCTAACTGCGGGGGCTGAATTTAGCGTGCGTTTCATGTTTGTTAACGGCAGACATTACGCCTCACCGAGAGGTTGTGCAACGCGGCGTCATCGTCAGGGTCAGGCCAGCTGGCAACCAAGTGCGAGGTGCATACTCGAGTACACAAAACAGAGTGCAAACGGGAGACGTCGTCGCCCGGTGTGCGGTGGAGACGTCGATAGTCGCGGACTTGAACATTCGATAGTGAATTGGGTAAAATAAGCGGGGGATATTCTGGCTCGACCGTAGCTGCGATCCCTGGCCGGCGGGTTGGCTCCACTTCTAAATTCACCAACATCCATACGCATTCACCTCCCTTTCTACACATACAACTTAACGCATGACGACGCCGCCCACGACTTTTGACTCGACAGACACGCCCGTAGCACAATTTCTATCTCACCACCACCGCCGCGCAGCCACTTCTTCCTCGCTGCATCGAGTGCGACTTCCTTTGACTTGAACATCTGGCTTTCCGAGACTGAGACAATCCCCACCACCACCATGGCCGCCGCAGAAGGCAAAGACGCCAGGCCCACGAGCTCACAGAGCTCCGATAGCGACGCAGTGAGTGCCTCCTATGGATAATTGTAGTACACTCGGAATACTGGCTGATCGCGTGGGCACCTGCAGGATAGCTTCGAAAACGCATCCGAGAGCACTCCTCGCCCCGACGCCAGGTCCGCCTCAGGCTCGCGCTCACGATCGCTCCTCGGAAAGCGTGAGTCTTCCTCGTCGTCCACCACCCGCCAGAGCAGGGCGGGCTCGCCTCCACCTGCAGTGCCAGGCCTGCCCGCAGACACGGACAGCGATGCAGAGTCACTTAGTGCCGACGACGACACGGCGTCTGAGAAGTCGGCACATCGGATATCGGTGACGTCGGATATGGATGATGTGTCACTTGACGGTGGTGAGTACACATCTTGAGTCGAGCACAAGAGGCGGTGAAGACGAGTCGCTGCATCTTGGATTGTTGTTCGTCGTTACGCCTGTTCCCAATTCGAGCACATGCTCTTTCACACATACGCTCTCGAACAGCTGCGAGAGTAGGCTGACAATGCACAGAGGCCGCAAAACCCCCCACTCAGGGTCCCAAACTACCTCCACGCGACTCTCAAACCTCGACCGCCAGCACAACACAGGGTCTCTCAGGAAGGATGTCTCCTGTCAAGTTTCCACCGCCACCACCGCCCCCGCCCGCTCAGGAGAAGGCTGCACCACCGCCATCAGTCTCACGGAAGCTGACCAGTCCGTTTTCATGGCTGTCTCGAAACACTTCTAGCAAAAAGGTTGAATCGTCACCACCCCCTGCATCTGATCGGCGGAATACAGGCGCTTCTATAAACACACTGGGCAGCAATACCGAGCCACTGAGCAGGATCGATGATGAAGGAAACCTGCAGTCACCCAAACGGTCCAGCCAAGTGAGCCTGCGCGACCGCTTCAAGATTCTGCGGATGCGAGAAGAGGCTGGCATAACGCTGAACGACGACACAAATGGCGAGCCGGAAGCGGTTGGTCTTGGTATCGGAGGCCCGGCGAGCAATGCTGGAGAAGAGCAAGCATCCGGCCCAACAAGTCCATCTTCTGCCACTGTCGCGAGACAACCGACCATCAACCCGGCTCTGGCCCCAGGAACCGCCGTGGGTTTTGCGACAGGGCCCGCTGGTGATGCAGACGAGCCGGTGGACTGGGACCTCTGGCAGTCTGTCGTGAATGAAGGCCCGGCAGCCATTGCCCGCACCAGCCCCGAGGAGCTGAATCGTGCCATCGCCAATGGCATCCCACAGGTCATTCGCGGCGTCATATGGCAGGTACTCGCGCAAAGTCAGAGCGCAGAGTTGGAGGGCATGTACAAGGAGCTGGTCGCACGCGGGACAGACAAGGAGTACGCGGGGAAGACGCCGAACCTGGGTAACGGACTGATCAACGGGAACGGGAAAGAGAAGGAGTCGATCGCTTCATCTTCGTCCTCTATCCACTCCGACTACTCAACACCGGCAACCACAAATGGAAGCACAAACGCTGGCCCGCCATCTCCATCTTCGGAGTCGGCCGAAGACTCTGCCAAGTCACAAGCGAAGCTTGTTGCCGACCGCAAGCAGAGCACTGCCGCGATCGTCAAACTAGAGAAGACTATCAAGCGCGACTTGGGTGCGAGGACAAGCTACTCCAAGTACGTCATGGCAGCTGGCCTGCAAGATGGGCTTTTTGGCATCTGCAAGGCCTACGCACTGTACGACGACGCCGTGGGCTACGCGCAGGGCATGAACTTTATTGCTATGCCTTTGCTGTTCAACATGCCCGAGGAGGAAGCATTCAGCTTGTTTGTCACGCTCATGAACAAGTTTGGATTGAGAGAGCTCTTTGTCCATGACATGGCAGGGCTGCATCTGCACCTCTATCAATTCGAGCGCCTTCTGGAGGAGTTCGAGCCTGCGCTGTACTGCCATCTTCGCCGACGAGAGGTCAAGCCACAGCTCTACGCCACGCAATGGTTCCTCACCCTCTTTGCGTACCGCTTTCCGCTGCAGCTGGTGCTCCGGATCTACGACCTGATTCTGAGCGAAGGCCTCGAGTCGGCCATTCTGAAATTTGGGATTGTCTTGATGCAGAAGAACGCCGAGACACTGCTGGGCATGAAGGACATGTCTGCGCTCACGACATTCCTCAAGGAGCGCCTGTTCGATGTGTACATTGACAAGGCACCGTCCGCAAACTCGATCCTGGAGAATGGCTTCTTCGGCTCCACAGCCGGCATCGACAAGGAGGTCTACCGCGCCGACATGCTCGTCAGGGACGCCGTTGCCGTCAAGATCTCTCCCGAAATGCTCAAGCAGTACACAGCAGAGTGGAAAGAGCAACGCCGCATCGACAAAGACCGCGAAGACGAGCTTCGAGACCTGAAAGACAAGGTCAGCTCACTAGAGACCAAAAGGCGCCTTCTCGAGAGCCGAGCCGAGCAGTCCGACATGGAGCACGTGCAGCTCGCATCCGAGCTGATCAAAACCAAAATGGACAATGAGCAGCTCGGCGAGGAGAACGAGACGCTCAAGACCAAGACGGAAGAGCTGCAGAAGATTGTCAATTCGCAACCCGAAGAGGTCGAGGCGCGGCTCAAGAGCGAAATGGAGACGGTCATGCAGAAGAATATAGTCGTTCACAACGAGAATCGCGCGCTGGAAGAGCAAATGGCTGAGATGGAGAAGGAGTTGGTTGCTACGAAGATGCAGTGGGCGACGGTAAGTCGTGCCCTTGAATATACGCTTGACGACAGATTATGCTGACACAACTGCAGATCAACGAAGAGCATGAGACGCTCAAGCAGAAGTGGAATAACGTCTCGCAGATGATGAAGTAACTTTACCTTCATTTTGGGAGTTTCCTGCCTTTCTACCATACCATCATTAGAGTTTTAGTTAACGTTGTGTGTTTGCAGCATGAAGGCGGATTTGCAGAGGACTGTGTACTCGCCGCTTTGATGCGTTTCGCTTCTTTTGTGTGCATATATTTCTCGGGTCGCTTAGAGAGCGGCGATATCGATCTTTTTATTTATACCCGACGCGTATACGGAAATACGACTCTGTTTCTTGTTACCTCGGTGTACTTTGCTGGATTGGATGGGATGCATGGGTGGTGTTTTTGGGGGTGTTTTGGTGGTGGGTGATAAAGGAAACCTGTAGTTGCTATATCTTAATGGACTTGTATTGCCATGATGTTCGTGGGACAAAGTCGCAATCTGCGAGTATCATGTGAAGTGAGGCTTTCGTGAATGTCGTGAGTGAGTGTGTGCTAGCGTGCCAAGGCTACATACTTAAAGTGGAGCCCGCCTCGATCTTAATCTTTGTTCTCGGCTCTGTCCAAATAACTCCTCACCACACGACAACAGCGCAACTCCCCGCCACTGTGCATATCATTCTCTTGTCCCTCACCATAGTCGCACAATTAAGCGCATACTACACCTCTCCACTACACGTCCCTCGACGCAGTAGCGATGGCCGCTGCTCCCGACCTAAACGCCATCCTCGCAGCGCTCGGTAAGTTCACTGCGCTTTTTCCAGCTATTACTCCTACTCACAGTCTCTCAGCTGCAGGACGAGGCCCATCGACGACGCCGTCTCAGACACCGCAACCGCCACAGGCGTCCAACCAGGCGCCCCCGCAAAACTTCCCTCCTGGCTATCCAGGCCCCATGCCCACCGCATCGTCGCCTGCCATCCCCGGCTACAACTTCCCCCAGCCCACCAACTCTGGCAGCCTCGACTTGAGCGCAATCAAGCCCATCAGCTCCGGCTCCGTCAGCATCCAGGATGCGCTCGCCAAGGCGCGCGGTTTCGCGGCGCAAAAGGGCTTGCAGAACCAGCCTGCATTTGATCCCCGTGCAGGTACTGACCCCTGGGCTGCTATGTCCAACCCGCCGCAGACTTACGCAGTCACAGCACACCAAGAAGACCCTCGACTCGGCGGCCGACCTTATCGTCGCTCTCGCTCGCGATCTCGCTCACCCCAGCGCCGTGAGCCCAACCGTGACGGCTACAATCCTTACCGAGACGAGCGCCGTGACGAGCGTAGAGGTGGCGCATATGGCCGTGAGCGCTCTCGCTCGCCCCCTCGACGTGATAACTTCTCTCCTGTTCAAGCCCAGTATGGTGGTGGCGGTGGTACTCGCTCACCTCCTCCTACTGACAACTCTGAGGTGATTCTCATTGACTCTTCGCTTGTTGGTCTCGTGATTGGGCGTCAAGGTGAGAGTCTCCGTCGCATTGAACAAGAATCAGGTACCCGCATCCAGTTCATCAACGGCCCCGAGGCTGGCCCACAACGTCAGTGTCGTATCTCTGGTAACTCTGGTGCTCGTATAAGCGCAAAGCGTGAGATCAACCGTATCATCGAGGAGAACGGTGGCAATCCTGCTCGTGAGACCGGCCGCAATGCGCGACCTGGCGCTAAGCCTGTCGGCCAGCAACAGCCTGCTCTGCGCGAAGGTGAACAGCAGTCACAGATCATGGTACCCGATCGTACTGTTGGTCTCATCATCGGTCGTGGCGGCGAGACTATTCGTGACCTGCAGGAGCGCAGTGGCTGCCACGTGAACATCGTCGGTGAGAACAAGAGCGTGAACGGACTTCGCCCTGTGAACCTCATAGGAAGTGCCTCTGCTGCTGCCCATGCCAAGGAGCTCATCATGGAAATTGTCGACAGTGACACAAAGCAAATGGGTGAACAGGCGGCGCAAGCTGCACAGGCCCCAGCTTTCCAACAGAACAACAGGCGTGACAACTTTGACCCGTACGCTGGTGCCGGAGGTGCTGGAGGCGGTGCTGGCGCTGGAGGCAAGATCAACGACAGCATCCTCGTCCCGTCCGACGCTGTTGGCATGATCATCGGTAAAGGTACGAATAATAATAAGACGCATGTATATAACACCCACTAACATGAGTCCAGGCGGTGAAACCATCAAGAGCATGCAGTCGGACACGGGTTGTAAGATCAACGTCTCCCAGGCCTCCGGTGCAGACATTGAACGTGAGATCGGACTCGTCGGAACCCGCCAAGCCATTGAAGATGCAAAGCGGGCCATCTGGGAGAAGGTCGACCAAGTCGTAAGTCAAGCAATATCTTTTGTCGAGTTGGACGCTAATTATCCGAAGCGTGAAAAGAACAACAGCCGTCGAGGCGACAACAGTGGTGGCAACCGCAATGGCGGCTATGACAATAACTACTCACAACCAGGACAGCCCCCTGCTCAAGCTTACGGCGCCGCCGCCGCCGCTGCTCCTGTCGCAGCATCGCCCGGAGGTGCCGCCGCTGACCCGTATGCTATCTATGGTGGTTACCAGAACTATCTCGCTATGTGGTATGCTTCGATTGCTCAGAACGGAGGGCAGCCGCCCGCCGGAGCACCTCCTGGCGCCTAGACGTGTCCACACACCATGCTGCTGAGACTGAGACTGAGACCTCTTTCGATTGAGTGCTTGCTTGCTTGCATGACCATCATCGACTTCTGGAACCTTGCTGCGCGTAGCATGACATGCGATGACGATATTCCCGGACGATTCTTCCACATACGTTTTTCTCGAGCTCGCCTGCACTTGCATTGATGGATGATAGCTCGATGACGCCTGAATTGCGATGCTCGTGTCATTCTTCCGACGTCGATATCTTTGCGCTGAACATCATCGAGGCTCCATGGTCTGACTCGTGCTTGCGCTTCGATTCATCTATGCGGATATTTACATCGACCTACATGAACCTCGCCTTGCATGTCGCCGCATAGCATGTAGTCACTTGTATTTGGATTTCCTCGAGGACTTGTTCGGGTTCGACGATTGTTCTTCTTTTGCGACATATCTATCTCTCGGATACTCCCAGACAAGGTGCTCCTCCTGTACAGTCGGTGAGCGAAGGGCGCTACTGGAGCAAAGGCACGGATCGATGGGGTTATGCTCTTTGGGTACAGGTGTGAAGGATCTTTTCTTCTTTTGCGCTGTGTAAAAAGTATAATTTCTTCCTGCGCTGTTTAATTCTTCTGGGCATGGAATGATGGTAATCGATACTAGTTTCACAATATGATGTGATGCCGAATGTTCATTTACTCCTTTCGCAGCTACCGTCTACTAACAATGACCCTTCGGCCAGCTCCTTGCGGGACTCGCCAGCATCAAAAGAAACATCAACAGTGACATGCGCACACGTGCCAAACACGCTAAAGTAAGTGGGGCACGCCACGCGACGCGGGGCAAATCGAATCAAACTAACGGCCATCGGCGACCTCCATTTCGCTGCTCGAACACGCCAGATAAGGTACAAACGCGTCGTATGTGATTCGTCGAATTGCTTTTTTGAGCTGCTTGAAGATCGCGTGCCGCTGTGGAGAAGAGCGGGTTGGAGAGGTGGATTGATATATCTAGATCGTTTGGCTTTTGGGATTTTGGAATTGAGTTCTGACTTTTTGTTTGGCTTTGTGCTGTGGCGACTGCGAAGAAGAAAAAGGACGACAGCACATGGTTGAAACAGGAAGTGTGTTCTTGAGTTTGTTTATACGTTGATATATCTAGGACGAACGGACGCGTAGTGCTTTATCGACATACCTCGACCTCGACCTCGACTTCGATCTCGCCAGAGCTCGGTCGGTCGAGCATCATGGCACCGGGACTTATTGTTCCTACGCCTGGAACTGCGTCTGCCGGGGACTCGTCTCCTGCTGTATCATCTACAACCACACACTCCTCCCCCGCCGTCCCACCCACCACCACTCGCACCCTCGCAGACCTCACATCAACCTACACCACCACCCTCCGCTTCTACCTCAACGGCACCCCCATAACCCTCCCCACCGCCGACCCCGAAATCACCCTCCTCGAATACCTCCGCGGCATCGGCCTTACGGGCACAAAACTCGGGTGCGCCGAAGGCGGCTGCGGCGCCTGCACCGTCGTAATCTCGCAATTCAACCCCACGACGCGAAAAATATACCACGCGAGTGTAAATGCGTGTCTGGCGCCTCTTGTCAGCGTCGACGGCAAACATGTTGTCACTGTTGAGGGGATAGGGAATGTAGGCAACGCGCATGCTGTTCAAGAGAGGATTGCAAGGGGGAATGGGAGTCAGTGTGGGTTTTGCACGCCGGGGATTGTGATGAGTTTGTATGCTGTTTTGAGGAATTGCGATACGGGGGTGCCGGGGAAAAGGGAGATTGAGGAGGCGTTTGATGGGAATTTGTGTAGGTGTACGGGGTATAGGAGTATTTTGGATGCGGCGCAGACGTTTAGTGTGAAAGGAGGGGGAGGTGGGGGATGTGGGAAGGTGGGTGGGTGTTGTATGGATAAAGATGGAGGTGGAGGAGGTGGGGGATGTGGTGTGAACGACGACGAACCGATAAAACGCTTCACCCCCCCCGGCTTCATCCCCTACAATCCCGACACGCAACTCATTTTCCCCCCCGCACTACGCAACCACACCTTCCACCCCCTCGCCTTCGGCACCGAGCGCAAGAAATGGTTCCGCCCCGTAACCCTACCCCAACTCCTCGAGCTAAAAAGCGCGTATCCCAGCGCAAAAATCATTGCAGGCTCGACGGAGACGCAAATCGAGATTAAATTCAAGGGCATGAATTACAGCGTCTCCGTGTTCGTCGGGGACATTGCTGAACTGCGGCAGTTTAGCTTCCACGAGGAGTACGTCGAGATTGGCGGGAACGTCGTGTTGACGGATTTGGAGAAGATATGTGAGGATGCGGTGGCGCATTATGGGAGTGTACGGGGCCAGCCGTTTGCCACTATATTAAAGCAGATTCGGTATTTTGCTGGGCGGCAGATACGCAATGTGGGTACACCCGCGGGGAATCTCGCGACGGCGAGTCCGATTTCGGATTTGAATCCTGTGTTTGTTGCGACGGGTGCGACGCTTGTTGCACGCAGTTTGGGGGCTACGACGGAGATTGCTATGCGGTCGTTTTTCACGGGGTATAGGCAGACTGCGCTGCCTGCTGATGCGATTATTGCGAGCTTGCGGATTCCCGTGGCGAGGGCAAAGGGCGAGTTTATACGCGCGTATAAGCAGTCGAAGAGGAAGGATGATGATATTGCGATTGTGAATGCTGCGTTGAGGGTTGCGCTGGATGATGGGGGTGTTGTGGAGAGTGTGGATTTGGTGTATGGTGGGATGGCGCCGACGACGATTGGAGCGAAGAAGGCAGAGGAGTTTTTGAAGGGGAAGAAGTTTTCGGATTTGGGGACGCTGGAGGGGGTCATGGATATGTTGGAGGAGGATTTTGATTTGAGGTTTGGGGTCCCTGGGGGTATGGCGACGTATCGTAAGTCGCTGGCGCTGAGTTTCTTTTACAAGTTCTACCACGAGGTGCTTGCGGAACTACATGCTGAGGAGGTGGATATTGACACGCAGGCTATTGGCGAGATTGAACGGGATATCAGCTCGGGGGAAAAGGACGGCAAGGCAGCAGACGCGTACAAGCAGAAGGAAGTCGGCCAGTCCAAGAACCACGTTGCAGCCATGAAGCAATGCACGGGTGAAGCCCAGTATACAGACGACATCCCGCTCCAACGCAACGAGCTCTACGGCGCCCTCGTTTTGTCAACGAAACCGCACGCCAAACTACTCAGCGTCGATGCCAGTCCTGCTCTCGACCTCCCCGGCGTAGTCGCCTACGTCGACCACAATGACCTTGCTTCCCCCGAGGCCAACTGGTGGGGCGCACCCTCATGCGACGAGACTTTCTTCGCCATCGACGAGGTCTTCACCGTCGGCCAGCCCATTGGCATGATCCTCGCCGACACCGCCAAACACGCCGAGCAAGCCGCGCGCGCCGTATCCATCTCGTACGCCGACCTTCCCGCAATCTTCACCATCGAAGAAGCCATCCAGCAAGACTCCTACTTCAACCACTTCCGGCACATCCAAACCGGCGACACCGAAGCCGCCTTCGCAGAAGCAGACCACGTCTTCACCGGCACAGTCCGCATGGGCGGCCAAGAGCACTTCTACCTCGAAACCAACGCGTGCATCGCAATCCCCCACCCCGAAGACGGCGCCTTTGAAATCCACAGCAGCACGCAGAACCCGGCGGAAACACAAGCCTACGTCGCCAAAGTGCTGGGTGTAGCCGCGAACAAAGTCGTGACCCGCGTCAAGCGCATGGGCGGCGGCTTCGGCGGCAAAGAAACAAGATCTATACAGTTGGCGGGAATCGTCGCATGCGCCGCGAAAAAAGTGCGCAGACCCGTACGCTGCATGCTAAACCGCGACGACGACATCGCGACATCTGGCCAACGTCACCCGTTCCTCACGCGCTACAAAATCGGCGTCCTTAACTCTGGCCGCATCCTCGCGCTCGACGCCGACGTCTTCTGCAACGGCGGTTGGAGCCAGGATCTCTCGGGCGCGGTGGTTGAGCGCGCGCTGTCGCATATCGATGGGTGCTATGCGATTGCGAATGTGCATGTTCGTGGAAGGGTTGCGAAGACGAATACGGTGTCGAATACGGCGTTTAGGGGTTTTGGGGGGCCGCAGGGGTTGTTTGTGGCGGAGACGTATGTTGAGGAGGTGGCGGATTGGTTGGGGATGAGTGCGGAGAGGGTGAGGGAGGTTAATATGTATGGGGTTGATAACGGGATGAAGACGCATTTCAACCAAGACCTCAAAGACTGGTACGTCCCCCTCATGTACAAACAGGTCCAAGAAGAATCCTCCTACGCCCAGCGCCGCGCCGAAATCACATCCTGGAACTCGCAACACAAGTGGAACAAGCGCGGCCTCGCCCTCATCCCCACCAAATTCGGCATCTCCTTCACCGCCCTCTTCCTCAACCAAGCCGGCGCCCTCGTCCACATCTACCACGACGGCAGCATCCTCCTCGCGCACGGCGGGACAGAAATGGGTCAAGGCCTACACACCAAGATGTCGCAAATTGCCGCTGAAGCACTGCGCGTCCCTCTCTCCAGCGTGCATATTTCGGAAACGGCGACGAATACGGTGGCGAATGCGAGTTCGACGGCCGCGAGCGCGAGTAGTGATTTAAATGGGTATGCGATTTATAATGCGTGTGAGGTGTTGAATGAGAGGTTGGCTCCGTTTAGAGAAAAATTGGGGGATGGGGCGAGTATGAAGGATTTGGCGCATGCGGCGTATTTTGCGAGGGTTAATCTTTCTGCGCAGGGGTTTTATAAAACACCAGATATTGGTACTTATCCCCTTTCCCCCTCCCATCCCCATCCGACCCCCATCTCCATCTACACACACTCAACTAATACTTGCTATTCGCAGGCTACATCTGGGGCGCCAACACGGGCCAAATGTTCTTTTACTTCACGCAAGGCGTCGCCGCCGCCGAGGTCGAAATCGACACGCTGACCGGCGACTTCACGGTACGCCGCGCGGATATCAAAATGGATGTTGGGAGGAGTATTAATCCGGCGGTGGATTATGGGCAGATTGAGGGCGCGTTTGTGCAGGGGCAGGGGCTTTTTACGACGGAGGAAATGTTGTGGCATCGGGTATGTGTATTGCGATTCTGTTCTTGTGTGGGGGACGGGTGTCTGGGGGTTTTTGGGCTAACAGTGTGCTAGGCAAGTGGATCTATCTTCACAAAAGGCCCAGGAACCTACAAAATCCCCGGGTTCAGAGACATCCCCCAAATCTTCAACGTGTCGCTGCTCAAAGACGTAGAATGGGAGAATTTACGCACCATTCAGCGATCGCGAGGAGTTGGTACGTCCCCTTCATCTATCCCTTATGGGGGGGGGGGGG